>Ga0098052_1001766_pt1 | contig 13292 bp, 31 predicted proteins | sample 15_taG_FD_81591 | JGI IMG/M metagenome (GOLD analysis project Ga0098052, IMG submission 81591) | Marine viral communities from the Subarctic Pacific Ocean - 15_ETSP_OMZ_AT15312 metaG | ecosystem: Environmental > Aquatic > Marine > Oceanic | place: Pacific Ocean | collected 2015-01-18 | reverse complement strand
TGTAGAGATTCTACACACTGTGTGGTGTAGAGATTCTACACACTGTGTGGTGTAGAGATTCTACACACTGTGTGGTGTAGAGATTCTACACGGTCGAGGCTGCACGCCTGCTGCGTGCTCGTTCTTTTCTTTTCTTTCATCTGGGCGCGCTTCAGTTCAATCCAGGACTTCACTTTGACATCGTACTCGTTCATGTTTTTTTTTCTCCTGAGTGTTACTGTCTACCCTTAGAGTATAGGGTTTTGCCCTAGGGATTGCAAGGTTTTTTTTTACAACTTGACCGAACAGGGTGGCGACTCGCAGCTACAGCGGGTGTAGCCTAGCACTGCCGTCCACTTCACGCCATGCGGGGCATGAGGGAGAGCACGCCATTTGCGCTCATACATCGCCTGAGCAGTCAACAGCGCGTCTTCAAGCTCGTCGGTGTAGTAGGTGGCGTCGGGATAAGACGCCACGCGCACCTCGAATTCATCGTACTCGTTCATGTGCAGGGTGATTCCCTGACCGAGGTCTTTGATTTTCTTTGCGAAGCCTTTCACACAATCCGATTCGCTAGACATATGTTTTTTTCTCCTGAGTGCGTTTGCTGTCTACCCTTAGAGTATAGGGTTTTGACCTAAGGGTTACAAGCTGTTTTCGACTTCTTTTTCAAAGAGCGCTGCATCCTGCTGGACCTTGAAGGTCTCACGGGCTGCGCGGAGACAGCCAAGTAGAAGGTCGCCAACAGCAGTCTGCGCTGGAGCCCAGCCAAGCGGACTGCCCCACTCCCCGTTGCATTCCGACAGCTGGCGCTCCACATGACACGCGAGTATGTCTTCAGGCCAGTTGAGGACACTGGCCCGCGTGATGGTGCCGCACATTCCACCACCAGCGAACCCCTGTCGCTCTGGCAGGTTGAGAGCAGCGAGAGGCTCTCTGCGACGGTAGGGACCAGCAGGTTTGACCTCCCACCGAAAGAATTCAATGCCATTCTTCCCACGAGGGAAATAGACCCTGACCATATAACCCAAGAATGGCACCGTGACTGCGACGTTGGACATGAGAGGCACACTCTGCGGTAGGCAATCGCAAGTTGTCACGCAGGTCAGAGCGTGGCCGAGTTGTATCGGGCCAACATCGCTAGCGAAAGTACCGTGAGACAGGGTAGGGTTGTTCGAAGGCATCTTTTTTTTCTTCCTCATTGGGGGAGCAGCATCGCTCACCCCATATATATAGGGTTTTGACCTAGTGGTCACAAGGTTTTTCTCGTCGCCTCTCAAAAAAAAGAAAAGAACGCTGCACTGTAGAGCAAGAAGACCGCGAGCGCAGCGAGCGGTGCCATGTCTTCTATCGAGGGCATGGGTCATTCCCTGCCTTTGCCAAGGCACACCAGGCATCAAATTGGGCGTGTCCACCCTTGCCCTGCCAGTGAGAAGCCCAGAGGCTCCCTCCCCTCGAAACACCGAACCAGCGAGAGGGGCGGTGGTGCTCTTCAGCTCCAGGTGGGCAGCAGTAGACCCACTGTCCGCGCTTAAGTGTCCTGAACTGCGACGACGCCATTGCCCAAACATTGCACTCTGTGGCTTTTCTGAACATCAACTGATTACCTCCAAGGAATTTGTCATCCATATGCGGTGGCCTTTTTCAGTCGCAACTGTTATTTTGCGACGGAAACCCTCTTCAGGGTTTTCGGTGGCGTCAATAATAATTCCTATCATGTTGAGGTCAATGAGACCGTGAACTTTTTTCACCAAATCACCGACTTTCATTGAGTCCTCCTGCGGGCGTTTGTGCGAGGGCTGCATGCCCTACCCCACAAGTATAGGGTTTCGAGAAAGTGACCACAAGCGAAAAAAAGGGGTTGACACAAAAAAAGTGAAAAAGCATAGACGGTACCCCAATTGACCCCTAAGGCTCGCATGGGACCAAGGGGGCTCAAATGGTCCCCCTGTCCTTGCTTTAGTTTCCCCTCCACTCAACAGGCCCCAAGCCAAACGCCAGCAAAGTGGGCCACTGCGAAGCAGCCCAGAACCCACAGAGTCGACAGAAGGACTTCTTTTTTTGTGCTCTTGCGGGTCATGCGAAGTCGACCTCATCAAACTCATACTTCGCCTTCCACTCGGGGTCCGCAAAGGGTGCTTTCGGGGGGTCAAACACAACCGGAATGACAGCTCGGCATCCATCCTTGTCTTTGTCATCAAGGTTTTTTTTATGTCCTTGAGCCAAACTGAGACTACCAGTAACACCCATTGAACGAGTGCAATTGCCGGTCTTCCACCAATTCTTGGCTGTCTGTGCAACCAACTTGTCCATGTCTTCCTGCCAGTCTTTCATGAATTTTCCTTCCCCTTTCGGGATTGCCCTATACTAGTAGGAACCTTTAGACTCATTCACAAGAGTTTTTTTTGTGTCCTCGGCGCTTTTCTGCGCTTTTGCGCCCAATGCTGTAGGTCTCATCGGTGATGTAGAAGCCTTCCTCGACAACCACAAGGCAGGCCGGCATTCCCAAACGCAGGCACTTGGCTACGTCAGCAGCCAGGCTAAGGGTAGGTCGAACGACGGTGCCGTTAAGCAGGGTCGCAGTGGCTTCTGCACGATAGGCCTTGAGGGCAGGGATGATGCTGCTTTGCTGAGCCAGCTTAACAACGTTGTCGCTTGGAGCTGGGAAGCATGGGAAAGGCAAACTCATCTTACAACTCCTCCTGCACCAGCTCTGGACCTTCCAGAAGCTTCTTTGCGCCGGGTCCCCAGTCTGCCGGGGACCAGTCAGCGGTAACGAATTCCGACAGATAGCGCTCCAAGCGCTCATCCGGGTCCTCAAGGTTAACCTCCTCAAGGGCTTCTGCTTCCTGTTCCTCATCGGTGGCCAGGACCGTCAGGTCCCAGTCAATTTCGAAACCAGCCTGCTCTGCCCACTGCTCGCACCGTTCTTCGCGCTCCGCGAGAGTTGCGCCTTCTGCCCATTCGATGCTGGCCAACAGCTCGATGGTATCAGACTTGTAGGCACAGGCTCCATTGCCTTTGAGGAAGAACCAAATGTCGTTGTTGCTGCTCATCTTCGTTTTCTCTCCTGGGCTTCTCGCCCGTCATTCACATACAGAGTAGGGACCTCAGAATGTTTCACAAGGTTTTTTTTTGTGTCCTCGCAAAAAACTATTCAAACAGCTCGCGGTACATCGCTTCTCGGTCATTGACCAACAAGTCCAGCTTCCTTGCACGTGCCATTGGCACCACAAGCTCAAGCTCGAATGTCGAGGTGCCTAACAGGGCTCCTGCGGTGTTTCCACCAAAGGTGGAAGGTCCCATGTGGCACCTGAATTTGATTGTGGTCATTTTGTCCACCGTCGCTGCTCCAGCAGGTACTTCCCGCACCATGCGAACAGCTTGTCGGCTTGTTCGCGCTTACGATTGCGCTCCCTGAGAGCCTTCAGGGAACGGTCATGACGAGTCTTCCAGGTCTGGTCTGCCAAGCTGTCGGTCTGCACCATCATAGCTTCAACCAGCTCCATCCCAGCAGCAGAGCTGACCTCCAGCGGCGACGGGACATCAAGCACCCGATTGCCACGACGCACGCGGATAACCCACTCACCAAGACCTTTTTCGAAGTATGCCCAGACTTTCATGAATCACTCCTTGTTTGTTTGTTTCGGACACTAGCACCATGAAGGTAGGGTTCGGGTTCCAACCTTTCAAGGTCTTTTTTTCAATTCAATGAATTATTGTGGAAATCTTGGGTGGTGGCGTCATTCCATACGCTCTCAGAGACCAGAGAGTGGTCGCCAAGACGACGCTGGCAGGGCACGCCTTGCTTGGGTCCTCTGGAGACGGGAGCCAAGAGACCTCGAAAGGGAGAGTCATGAGAAGCAGCTCGTGTGTCACTTCCATGCTACAGTACCCCAGATGCAGTGAGAAGCCATCCAATGACCCCTCCGATACATAGCACTCCAAGGGTAAACCCAATGAAGCCAGCGAGCAGAGCGATTACACCTTTCACGAGACCTCCTATCAGTTCTACAGCTAAATCTGCACCAGCTAGCACTGCCGTAAAAAAGATACCAAGTGCAACTAGCACGCAAGCTATAATCACGTATTCCACTACCATTATTCTTTTCTCCTCGTCCCTTTGTTCTCTACAGTAATAGGGTTATCAAAGAGAAGATTCAAGTTCTTTTTTTGTGTCCTCGGCCTATCAAGCCGAAAACCGAGAAGAATCACGCACATAGCCCAACCGAGCACATGCGCGATTGCTTCCCAGTTCGCCGTTTCTAGCATACGCTAGCAAGCCCTTCCAGGTGCTCGCGAGAGTAGACCTCGCTGGTGTCCAGCTCGTGCAGCCGGGTATGATGAATAGCGAAGCTCTTGCGGACCTGGCCCTTCCTGGCTCGTCCGCGCGGCGCTCGCTTGTAGCCTGTCACGAGGCTACCTTCTTCGATAATTGCGATGAAGCTAACGTCCTTGACGAAGCTCTTCCGGGGGCGACCTCGCCCGCCCTTAGGCTTAGGCGACTCCTTGGGCTCTGGAGCCTCAGTAGTCACCCCATTGACAACCACAAAGTCTTCAATGGCAAGCTGCTCCATCGTTCGCTCGTCGACCTCTTCGACCTCTTCGACCTCTTCGACCTCTTCGACCTTCTCCAGAATAGAAACATCAAAGACATCCTCTTCAAGAATATCAGCGACCGTAGCAGTGTTGGTGTCAAAGTCGACATTCAGTGAAAACATTTTCTTCTCCTTGCCTTTCGGCTTGTTCACCCTGACAATAGGGTTTGGGGTTTGACCTTTCAAGGTCTTTTTTCATTGGTCTTGGTTTTTTTTCTTAAACCGCGAAACCAATGGGGTTTTTCTTTGTAACTAGGGAAAACAATGGCTCTCCATTGCTATCCATCTCTTCCGCAGTGATGACTCCCTGCTCGTACATGGAGAGGAGGACTTCAGCGAGCGCTTGTTGGTCCTCATCTCCCGCAGTAATAGCCTGGGTCATCAAGTATGCTGTAATAAGTTCTTTCATTTTCATCTCCTGTATTGTCGTTTATTCTTTTTTGATTGTCAAGGAAAAACCCAGGGGAGGCTTCCGGGGAATAGAACAGAAACTCTCCCCTGGGTTTTCCACCCATGGCGGCAGTGCATGCAGAGACTTGGGACCCTACATGCACTTGGTAGATGCCACCAGAGGCTACCTAGCCATCACCACCCAACATTCTCACAAGGACCTCCTTCACGCGAGAATGCAGACCAATGATGTTTTCTTTGTGGTCTCCCACGTTGTTGCCAACGATAGACCATAGCTTCATCGCAATCTCAGCTGGCAGCATCTGGAAATACGCTGCCAGGTTATCCAGCTGGACGGTGCTGAGGGGTGTGTTCAATGCCCCTGATGCCTCGATTTTCTCGCAAAGCGCCGCGTGCTGATTAATGTCCCACTTCTCCGTTTTCTCGACCTGACCCTCATTTATAACCTGCTCCCACGTCACTTGTCGGTCATAGGTTTTCCAGAAGTCCAGAAAGCTCACGGCAGCTTCCAAGCCCACGAAGGCCTGGCTGAGTGTGAAGAAGACGGTCTGGTCCGCAGACTCACTGAACAAGTCCCCATTCGCCAGACAGTCATTCAGCCGCTTCCACGAGCGACGAGAGGGGTAGACCTTGTTTGGCTCGTAATCAGACGTATGCTCCAGGTGCGCCCGATTCTGATTGATGAAGTCCCAGACTACCTCGCAAACATTGTCTGCTCCCCAATCCAGCCAATCCTCGACGCTGGGCTCGATGTCGAACACGGTATACCGGTCCAGCTCAGCTGGGTCAAGCTCATTGACCTGATACTGACTGCCATGGTCCCCACCGTTGACGGCAGCGATGACGACGGTATCAGGGTGCAGGGTCCACCCAGCGAGCTTGCGCGAGTCGTTCAACTCGAACAAGCCTTGCCGTACCTCCTGCACGGCACGGTCCACCTCGTCAAGAAAGAGGACAACAGCTTCAGTGCAGGCTCGGATGAACCACCCAAATGGGCGGAACACAGAAGCAAGTTCACCGTTGACCTCAACCATCTCAGGGCTTGGCATGCCGAGGAGGTCTCCCTCCGTCATACATGCTGCTCGCCTTTCAACGACAGGCAGACCGAGCTGCCCAGCAATTTGATAGACTACCTCGCTTTTGCCGACTCCATGCCTGCCGCGAATCATTAGCGGCTTTCGAGCGTTGATGACGTGAGGTGCAACCAGCGAAAATGTTTTGAAATCAATTCCCATGTTCTCTCAGTCTCCTGTGTTTCGACCGTTTCTGTGAATATTATCGTTTATTCTTTTTTATTTGTCAAGCCCAAAAGCAGGCTTGGTGTCAGTTCGGTAGTAAACGACGTGCTTGTCACTGTTCCAACCTGTGCGACCGAAAACCTCTCCATCGTATTCCAGAGCGCTCGGTGATTGACCGAATGCTGCCCAATCGCGGCAGTCGAGTGTCACAACTTTGACACCATCGGGCAAAGTCTCCACGGACTTGACGATGAGAGCGTTTTCCAAAGGCTTTGCGGTTTTCATTTCGTCTTGGCTCCCTTCTCGACGTTACTTATACATTCTAATTAATTCTTTTTTTTTGTCAAGTCCAATCGTCAGCTGGGGGTTACGAAGTGAAAGGTCTCACCGAGCTTGTCCGTCCAAGGAGCCCAAGAGCGAAGGTCGACTACCTTATAGTACTCCACAGACTCCTCTGAAGTCAACCGGTGGCCCTCGGCTTCAGCTTCCTCAAAGGTGTTGAAGGTGTCGACCCAATCGTCCGTCCCTCCACTGGGGTAGTAGCGTGACCATGCAATCAATAAGTAGTCCTTCATACTTCCTCCTTCACTTCGACTGTCTGTAGCTATTCTAATTAATTCTTTTTTAGATGTCAAGCGTCGATTGCGAGAATTCGCTCGTTGGTCTGGAAGTACTGGTAACGCAAGCAGTCTTTGGTCGTCATCCACATGCGCTGGCACTTGGATGCGATAGGTTTGGGTGCTGCCATGTCAGTGAGGACGATATGACCATCAAAACCCTTTTTATTCACGTACTTGGTGGGAGCATTGAAATCGGTTCCACCGCACATCACCCGCTCTTTCTTGACCTTCTGCCCCTTCCTCCATTCGAAGACGAGACTTTCTTCGACTCGCGTGTCGAATGGGACCACCGTGAAACTTGCCAGCTCCGAAAGCTTGTTCAACTCACTGAAGAAAGCCATCAACATCCCGTCATCCACCGAGCCTGACTGGTCGATGCTTACAGCGATGTTGGCATGCCTGTTGACCTTCTTGCCTGGATGGATGTACCGATACCTCTTATTCACCCTTTTGACGGTGCTACGCGCATCGGCACGCCGACTGGTTTTGATGAAGTAACGCAGGACCTTACGCCAGTCGACCTTGCTTTCAAGTCGAGCCATGATTTCCCGTCGCAAGCTCCCAGGAACAGAGCCCCAGCCAGACGAGCCCTCCTTCAAGACTTCTTCAGCTGCTTTCTTAACAAAGTCCTTGATGCGCTCACGAGCGATATCAGCTGCCTGTTGGTCTCCTTCGCCATCGGCCCATTCATCATGTGAGTCGAACTGACCCTCTTCAGGTAGACCGTCGCCACTTCCACCAGAACCTTCACCCTCACCCTTTTCTCCGTCGCCTTTGTCCTTGTCCTTGTCCTTCATCTTCTTGAGAAGGAGCGCAAGGTACTGCTCTGCACTCAAGCCTTTCGGAAAATCGGCAAAGTGTCCGACACCAGGCATTAAACAGCCTTCTGGCAGATTCTCAAGGTGGCTATTGATAGCCAAATCTGTTGCGAAATTCCAGACGCGAGGGTTGATATCTTTTGGTTTCCGGCCAGTTACGTGCTCGAAAATCAAGTGATAAAACTCGTGTTTGAGTACATCCAAGCGCTCATCATTCGTCAATTTAGCAAAGAATTCAGGATTATACAACATCTCGAACTGCATTGTTTCAGGGTTAACCCGCACTCCCGCAGTTGGAATTGCCGTAGATGGCATCTTGTTGATGCGGCGTGAAAGGGCCGCGAAGAAAGGCTCATTTTGAAGAAGAGCCAAAATGTGAGAGTCGAGATTGAATGTTTCGCTTTTCATGGTTCCATCCTAATTTTCTTTTTTTTCTTTGTCAAGCGTTACATTAATTATAACGAAACTTGCGACAAGCACGTTTCGACTCTTGTTTTCTTTTATCACCGTGGGAACCTGACCCAGAACGACGGTGGGCGAGGACCGCAAATGGGTTGCGGACAACAACTTTCTTTTTCTTTGCGTTCTTCATGGTTCCATCCTAATTTTCTTTTTTTTCTTTGTCAAGGTTAAAATGGAATATCGTCCTCGACTTTTTTTGTCTTGCGCCACTTCTTGATGAAACGTTCTTCAATTTCAAAGGTTTTCGCAGATGTTGAGCTGAGAATTGAATAAATTCGACACCCCTTGGCAGCATGAATTGCCTTGTCAGTCGGTGTAACAACAAAGAGCAGCTCATTCATCATTTCCTGATATAGAAAGTATCCCAACGGGGCTCTGGCTCCTGACCTGAGCATCACAGACGCTCCCGCAGCATATTTGGGCTCATCCCGCAGTGCCTTGATTATCTTTTGCGCGTACTTGTTTTCAACAAGCTTGCGATAGAAAACGGCAGGAGGAACTTTGCCTGGGTTTTCCTTCGCCCAATCCAAGATTCGGGAATAATAACGTTCAGTTCCCTCTTCATAATAAGACACTGCTGTCTTCCACTCCCACGCCTTCTCCTCATCCCACTGAGATTCCCAGTCGGAATCAGCCTGAAGACCGACAAACTTCTTTTCTACTCGCTCAATAATCTCGCACTGACGGGCTGAAAGCTCGCGGCGACCCCGCTCCAGCTGTTGGTGGACAGACTCAAGAAAACCTCGCTCCCAATCACTAATAATGGGATTTTCAGACTTTTCAATCAATTGATCGACACGAGCTTTCATGCTTTCCTCACACACGTTTTCGTCATTTCCTACAAGTATATTAATTTATTGTTTTTTGAATGTCAACCCTCATCTTCTTCGAATCGCTGAAGCTTCCATGAATGACGTGGCTGACCTTTTGGAAAATACTCATCTTCATCACACAATGTTCCGTCTCTCCACCCCTGTGGAATATTGAGTCGAATTGACCGCTCGTCAACTCGACTCAAAACCATGTTGGGTTTCACGCGAGGGTCAGGTATGCCTACCTCATCAAGCCTGAAAGACCTTGAAGTTTTGGAACCATCTAGCAACAGAAAGTCTGCTGTTATGTGGCCACCGTCAATATCAAGCTTTTTCCAATTAATGGAGGATACCAAAGCATTCTTGCGTAATCCTGACCATCCTATATTAACATTGACGAAAGAGCCGACTCCCAACCCTTTCGCTACAAGTGTTTCCTCAATTTTCATGCGAGACTTTCTAAGTGCTTTTGCAACCAGTTCTCTATCGCTCTCCAGCCTATCACAACGACGACGTGTGTGCCCAGGTGTTGAGCAGTATGAGCATTTTCTGGGGTTTGCCTTGCGGCGCTCTTTCTTTTGCCGCTCTACAACCGCTTGATATGAATCGGGATTCTCCTCTATAAACTTCTTGAGAATGTCACAACCATTACGATTATGACCGGCGGCATAACAATGAGAGCAGTGAACTGTTCGGTTGTAAGACATTCTTTTTCCCCCTTTTCCTAATCTTTCTGAGTCTATTTTCGTTTATTCTTTTTTTTATGTCAAGTTCTTTCTGAAATAACTTCTAGCATATCAGTGATGAAGTGGCAGGTTTCGCTTGGAAACATCACATAGGTCTCACCCGGCCAATTCGTGGTGGCAGTCCAGGAGTCTCGCGGCTTCGATATGACGATACCTATTTCAAACATATAAGGGTATGCGTTGCGTCGGAATTCAGTATCGTCGCCGTGATCTCTAAACCTAACTAAATCACCTACTTGTATTTTGTTCATGATTATATCTTAATTTAAGTTTTTTTGGATGTCAAGCGCTTTTCTTCATCGCGCTCAGAAGAACCTTGTCTGAGAACCACTTGATAGTTCCAGGCTTGCAAGTGATTGTTTTAAAAGCATTATTGACGTAAATCTTTAGAGAATTTCGACTGACCTCTGTAACAATAGCATGCTTTTTATTCACTGAAATCAAGCTACCGACAGGGGGAAGTCCAGAAGTGATTGGAATGTCAGGGTTTTGCATCTTCAAAAAAGGTCGCTTCTGTCCCACAGGATAATAACAACCATTCTTTTCAGTGAGTTTGATAGTCTTGGCTTTACCTGGAGCTTTCAAAGAAGCAAACTGCTTGCCCTTAACGGTCCATTCCTTGCCACTTTTGCTGGCGGAATCCACCCTAAACACGATAGTGCGGTACTTAGGGTAGGTCACATAAGTTTTCAATTCGCCATCATTGGACTGCACGGCTTCTTCGCGTGCTTTCGCTCGACCGGTTCCAAAACACCACTTCTTCATCAAAATATCACCAGTGTTCATTCTTTTCCCCTTCAATGTTTCTATCACTATTCTAATTTATCTTTTTTTATTTGTCAAGTGTCAGTTTACCTTCTCGTAGTCACCAGCGGCTGACCATTTCTTGCGAATTTCGCCATCAATCATCACTTTGAGCCACGCCTCTCCGAATTGGGCCGGCGCGAAATCAACAAGGACGCATACCTGGCCTGTCGACCTTTTCCTCAACAAGTCGCCAACTTTCATTCGCATAGCGATATCCAATCCTCTTTCGGGTCCATAATAATGTCGCGGTGGCAGAGTCGAGTCCCTGTTGGGCGTTGACCCTCGCCCCATTTGCGAGCTACTAGGTCACCGACTTTCACTTGTTTACCTTCAAGATGCCGTTTTCGTCAGTAGAATCACCGAAAATGCTATCGTAAGCTGCCCTCATCTGCTTTTTAATATCTTTCCCCTTCCAGCCATGGGGCAGAGGTCGATTTACTTTTTTGGGCTTAGGCTGCACGGTGTTTGTCCTCCTCTTCCCACTCTTTGACCATGGCTTCCCATTCTGCTAGGTCGCCCACCCTTGCGGGGTCAATCCAGTTAGCACAGTTAGAAAAAAACGCTGCAATGCGGTCAAAGTTGTAACGAGCGAAAAAACACCCGATGTCATCAAGAACATTGCCGATAAATCTTTTCATTTCGTCTTCCTCGATCGTTCTACAAGTATTCTAATTTAAGTTTTTTTGAATGTCAAGGAAGAAATTTCAGGAAGGCTTGGTGGTCTTTTTCAGGGAAAAGACCGGCTCACTCTTCTCGTTCCATCCCACATTCAGCTTCTTCTTGTCGTAAAGGTCAAGCAGGCTTTGATTGAGAACATCCCAATCGTCGCAAGGTAGACTTTGAGTGAGATGTGTTCGAACTTTATAATCTACGTAATCCATTTACATTTTCTCCAATTGGTTGATTGAAAAAGGATAAGGTCCCATATTTTTATCGCATATTCTGACCCAGTATTGTTTAGCCTTATGAGGCCTAATAATTCTTACGATTACTCCGATAAGGTCCTCATAATAGTCATTAGCAGAGTGAAGAATTTTTACTAGGTCTCCAACGATCATGTTTATATCCTAATTTATCTTTTTTTCTTTGTCAAGCTTAGATTGGGTAGCAAGGAACCCCTAGCTGGATTCGAACCAGCGTATAACGGTTTAGAAGACCGTTGCCTTTCCACTAGACTATAGGGGCATTTTTTTATTAGCTCAAAAGCTCAATCTGTGGTGAAGATTGCCAGAAAGTGCCGTAATCTCCAAAGTTTACGCGACAATAACTGACTTTACGAGCAGCGCCGGAATCCGGGCATCCTCTGAGGTATTGGCCATATTTCACCAAATCACCGACTTTCATGATTGCTTCGCATATTTTAGTTCGTATCGCGGGTGTCCCGTTTCCGTCATCGTGGGATACCATCGGACATAAAACCAAGGACGGAAGTCGGGGCCAAGTGCCTTAATAATCATACCTACTTTAGTCGTAGGAAAGCGCCCATTGATCTCCTCATATTTTTCTTTTCTCGTTTTGCCGGCTGCGGAAAGCTCAACTAATGTTCCAGTCTTCATCATGAGTATATTCTAATTTATCTTTTTTTCTTTGTCAAGTGCCGAGAGAGGGACTTGAACCCTCACGACCGTACGGTCAACGGATTTTAAGTCCGTTGTGTCTACCAATTCCACCATCCCGGCATATTTTTTTTATTTAGCCTCTTTGGCATAAAATCCTGTTGGACCCAGTGATGCAAGTTTTGCTCCTGTTACTGGGATGTTATTCGCGTGAAATTGCGACATTTTGTAGGGATTGTAACGCAACACGCTTGCGTTGTCAAGTGACATTGTCTGGTCCGACAGAAAAACAGAGCCAATCGCATAAGCATGCACATTCTTTCTTTTCTCTCTGATAACTCGTTGTCGACCAGCCTCACTGACACTAAACGAAACATCACGAAGAATTACATTATCAAAGTGACCTAGCACTCGACCTTTTTCACAACCGTCTAATGCTACCGCACTATATTTACCGTTATGTAAGTTATAATAAACCTTGACCCTTTGGCCATCTAAAATAATTCTATTTTTATATGAATGAAATGAAATCATTATTCGTCATCCTTCTTTGATTTTGTGAGCCGGATGCTCTACCATTGAGCTACTGCGGAATGAACTCTTAGTTGTTCAACAAAGATCACGTCGCGACCGCGATTGAAGAGTACTTCCACTAAATTTTTATGACCATACATTTTTAATCCTTCGCGGTCCACGAGGTCCATGTATCCTGCTGTCACCACTCCCATGTGCTCTTCACCAAAGATGTCTATGCGTGATACTAGGTCACCGACTTTCACTGATTACCTCCACTCGATTAACAGGACACCAGAGCGCGCCATGCTCAGGCCAGTATACCTTAACATGGTCGCCGCTCGCCTCGATCACGGTCACAATACCACCAGGCCATACAGGGTGTATGTTACCCTCATAATCATGGCTAACTTCCGGGTATCTAGTTACCAAATCACCGATTTTCACTTAGCACCTTAAACTTATCTGCTTTGAAATTAGAAATGGCCGGTACTCTTCCATGGTACGTTACCTTATGGCACCAGCGCACCCGCAAGTGGCCACTTGTCGCTGCCTCGACTATTCCAAGCGCTCCATGGAACCACTGCGCGTAGCTACCTTCATCAACAAACGTCACAAGATCACCGACTTTCACTGATTACCTCCAGCAAACGCGAATCGACCCAGAAGAACGTGCCATCGGCAAACATCACTTTATAGTCATTCGCGCTAGCCTCGATGCCAATTATGACG
>Ga0098052_1001764_pt1 | contig 13296 bp, 10 predicted proteins | sample 15_taG_FD_81591 | JGI IMG/M metagenome (GOLD analysis project Ga0098052, IMG submission 81591) | Marine viral communities from the Subarctic Pacific Ocean - 15_ETSP_OMZ_AT15312 metaG | ecosystem: Environmental > Aquatic > Marine > Oceanic | place: Pacific Ocean | collected 2015-01-18 | reverse complement strand
TAAATTGGTCTTTTAAGAACTGAGTTTTATCAGTGTACTCTTCATGCCAAGAGATATTTTTTTCAACGAGCTTTTCCCTAGATTCTTTATACATTTAAAATCTCCACATAAAGGTTCTGTATTTCTGCATAGTATTCTAAAATCCGAATAAAGATCCCTTTATTATACAGAACACATCAATATGTTTATACTCTTTCTAGCCAACTCGCACCTATAGCAACATCCCCATCAGATCCACCACTCTGTCTTGTTGATACAAACACTAACGTCTCTGAAACGTCTCTGAGGGTCTTAATTATCTCACTTTATTGGGCTTGATTTGCTTGAAGTGCTTGTTCAGCTTTCATAATAGTTTGAACTATTTTACTAACTACTTGCTGTGGTTGTTTTTCAATTTCACTATCTTTGAACCTTAAGACTGTCCATCCCATTTGCTTTAACTGGGCATCTCTTTCGTTGTCCTTTTTGATTTGTTTAGGTGCTGTATGGAAGATTTCTCCATCAGCCTCAATAATAAGTCTGACAGCAGGTATCGCAAAATCAACAGGATGCTCTAAATTTCCAATCATAAGTTTATATTGTGGAATAATTGGATATCTTATTATCCCACTCTTTTGATTTTTAATCATATGATCCATTAAGACCCTTTCAATCTTTGTGAAGGCAATTCTGCCTTTCTCATCCCTTATTTGTCCATCTTGACCTTTTGAATAATTAGAAGGTGTATTAGCAGGAGGAGCCATTTTTTTCTGCTCTGAAACTAACTTATCTCTTGATTTCTTTTTCAAAACCATTCCGCCAAACTGATTTGGGTCAGCTACTTCCGCAGTTAATGGTCCTGTTTTACCCATAGGTGGAGCCATTCCACCCATTTCGCCTCCAGGGGGTCCTCCCATTTCTCCTCCAGGTGCGATAGGAGGTTCTCCTCCCATTCCGCCTCCACCAAGATCCATTCCGCCCATGTCGCCGCCACCACCTCCAAAGCCTCCGCCCATTTCGCCTTGTTGTGGTTGTCCCATGCCTTGACCTAAAGCCATCATCTGAACTGCATCATGTCTTTTTCTTTCAATTTCTTGGTCAGGATCAATATCAAAGGCCTCTAAAACAGTTTGGGCACTAACTAAACCTTTTTCATAAAGTTGAAGAATAAATGTTCGGTACTGTTGCTGATCTCTAAGATGCATTGAGTTCCATTTTATTTTAGGAACAATATATTCTTCTTCTCCTGTCTCAGGATTTTCATCAATAAATCCTTGTCTTTTGGCTTCTGGAAGATATAGAAAATCAGTTATCCAGTCAGAGATCATTGTTCTAAAAGTACCAAGTCTTTGTATCATTGCCTCAATACCAACAGAAGCACTTGCAAATGTTGGTCCTTCTCCATTTAGCAATGCATTATTAATCATCATGCCATCTAAAACTTCTTGGTTAATAAATTCAAATTCATTACTTAAAGTAAGAACTTTCCCACTATTCCCATGAATACCGACTTTCCCGTTACGTCTCGTAATAAAAACGCCATTTGGCACAGTAAAGCACCAAACTTTTCCATTGTAAACCTGTCGTTTTATATGTCTATCTTTAATCGTGGCATATCCTTGAGAAGACCTTAAATCAGACCAATAAACGTTATAAATATCATGATAATGGTCTTTCGCTTTTTCTTAGACCGATATCATTGGAGAATAGCCTAACTTTAAAACGATTTCTTGTACATTATTTGCCAATTCTTTTGATGTCGTGGTATATTTGAATCTAGCATCCCCTTTTTCACTAAATCTAACATTGCCATCACCATCCATAAGAGAATTCAATAAAATCCTAAGCTCACGTTGAGGTAATTTTAAAATCCAGCTTGGAACGAACTTGTTTGGAGCCTTATGTCCATAATTTTTTTGCATCTCTTGAGCCATTTTTGAATCATTAATAATCCAGTATGTACAATCACTATGACCGTTCGCAGATCTGTCTTGAAAAGTCTCTTGAACTTTTCCAAACTTAAGTAGATTCGATCTCATATCCTCAAAACAAGGACTATTGTTACATTGACAAACTTGAACAGCAGTACTATATCCTCTATCTACCTTAATGCTTCCTTCTGACAAATAGTATCCTAAGAATTCTAAATAATCATCCAAAGACAATTGACCTAATCTGTGTTCCTTTTTGTGTGGAGTTACTTCTGGTATTTCTCCAGACCAATCTAAAGAAATTTTGAATCTATCATTTCTTCGAATGTTGTCTGCCCTGTTTTTATCCCATGCTTGGTTAACATACTGATCTTCTTCTGGATTCCAAACAGATTTAGATGTTAGCATTTCATGATTCGGAGTAACACATACATCAATGTTTTGTCCTTCAAATAAGCATAGCTCTCCATCAAAATCATATTCATGATATTCTAATGGAGTCTCATATTCTAAGCAATTGCTTTCTAAATTATACGTGGCAATTTTTTCGTCACTATTCTTTGAAACCTCTTCATACTTTTTCCAGCCGTTTTCTGTAAGAACTTCCGTTTCTTCATCATGGCAAGCGCCAATAAAATCAAAATCAAAGGCATGGTGGGTAATTATAGTTAAATTGGGGTCATTAGCCGTCTCTGCTAGCTGTGCTTGCACAGCAGCTATATCTGCGGGTCCTGCGGGACGCTCATCGCTACCAACCTTAACAATTTTGATTGGAACGATTAATCTTTCTGCTACAATCCATTGTGCTACCATTAATTTAGTTTTATAAGATAAAATTGGGAATAATCTTCTTACCATTCCAATTCCATATCGACCATATCCACTTTCTCCATACTTTAAATGAGAAACGTTTCTATTATCTAATCTTATTGGCTGTCCTGAAGAGACTAACGCAATAACTTCAGGAGTAAGCATTTCATACCCTGGAGTTTTTCTTTGAATCATATTAATTAATTCTTCATCTGGTCTTAAAGCGATAATAGGATCAGGATTAAGCGGAGGTGTGTGAACATCTACATAATCTGGATTAAGAATAACCATTCTTTTAACAGTTCCGCCTTCATGCTCACAAAGTTCGTCTCCTATCATTCCTTGCCCATGACAAATTGGACAACTAATTTCTCCAAAAGGGAAACAATCACCTAAAAGATGTGTTTCATGACTTATTAATCTAGTCCATCTAGGTAATTCTAAACGCTTTTTGAACTTATCAAAATAAATTTTAACTTTTCTATCCTTACACTCATGCTCCCAGTCACTCATTGGAAAATAACTATAGAAGTCAATTGCAGATGCGACTTTTGGTTCATTTTCATAAAAGAACCTAGCCCATTGATATTGTTCTAATCGTTTACTAGGAATTTGCCAGTTAATTGGGGTATGAACTGGCGAGAAGAATTGAGGTTGTCCATAAATAGTACCTGCACTAGCAGCAGAAGCAAATTTTGCAAACCCATTACCCCATTGAGTGGTTGCTCCTGATGTTGGAGCAAAATTTTGTTTTGGTACAGGACGATACGACTTATGTATAGGTATACTGCTTTTGGCTAACTTAGATGGATCTCTATTCCTTAATGCCCTAAATGTACTTTCTAGATCTGTTGTTTGAAACTGCATGGACATTAAACTCCTGTTTTTTGCTTTGTGCCAACTGGAGAACAAAATCCAATTTCATTAATAATGTTTTTATTCTCAAACATTCTTGATATCATGAAGGCACCCATTTATAATATAATATAGTTATATTGTACAACTTTTATATAAACTACACTTCGTTAATAGCAAAATCCTCAGTGGGCTCTGCAACAGGTTCAGTAGATTCAACAGCAGGTTCTGCAACAGGAGTTGGAGCTTCTTCATTTAACATTAGCTCATCAGCTGCTTCCTGAATCAACTCGTTATCTCCATCCAAATTGTCTGAGAATGTTGAAGAGTCCCCTTCTATAATTATTTGTGAGCCAATTCCTTCTCCTGAAGCAACTTCATAAACGTTATCCTTACCATCTATCTTAACAAGAGTTGTTCCTGAAAGAACATTTGTATCAACTAAAGCACCTGTTTCCCTATCCATTCTAAATCCTGGAACATCAAACGTTGTTACTAAGGTTTCTTTTCCTTGAGCAACTTTAATATTTTTACCAAGATCAAACGAATAAGCAATTTGATCATGCTTTTTAACCATTTTGTCTGCGAACTTAGCAATTTGTGCGACATGAGTTACAGAAATATCATATTGGTCAGAAACAAGCTCTAACATGTTCTCGTATCCAACTCCTGCCTCTTTCATTTCTAAATGATCTGTAAGAACATTATATACTATATCGGAGCCTCTATCTACTGGAGTCTTATTAGCTGTTTTAACCAATTTATTAAAAGAATTTGCAGTTGTTGTAACTTCTAAATCAAAAGTCTCATTCCCTCTTGCTTCTTCCATTCTTCTTTCTAATGAATATTGATGTTCTCTTGGCTTTCTGGTTCTTTCATTAAGACCAAGCTGCATTTGATTACCATGCATACGATCAACATCTGAGTTAGCAACTGTTCCACCATCTGGAAATACATGAAATCTATCGTTGATATATCCACCGACCCATCTTCCATCTTCAGTTTTATATTCTCTATAAAACTTATCCATTACATGCATTCTCCAAAGGGCTTCGCCACTATAAACATTATCTGGGTTTGCATCAAACGAAATAGCATCAGTCGTATAATGAGTAAAATCATACATGTTATCTCTATTAACTCTCCAAGGAGTTTGTTCCTTGTGTCCATCAACAGATCTATTCCATTTATTTCTTTCTCCCCTCATCCAGTCATTTTTCTGTTTGCTTTGAGATTCTTTTTTCATATGAATACCTTCTTTATGATTTTATCAAGTGTTATTAACACTTTTATCCTAATCTTTTCTTTAACTCTTCAGTAAAATGATCACTAACCATTACTGAAGGAGCTTTTTTAACAGTATCCCAATCTCTACTGTCCTTCTCATAATCTCTTTGAATGGATGCCTTTCTTTGCTCGTTTTGAGCAGCTAAACTCTCTCCTGCGGTTTTCTCAGGAAGACTTTGTAAATCAGCCTCACTATATGCCCCCATAAAGTTGCTACTAATTCCCGACCCAACATTTCCAACTTCAGTTGGGAAAACACATCCTTGAGCCTTCCAATCATCAGCTTCCATTTGGGCTACTTTTTCAGACTGCCATTCTTCATGCTTAGCTTTTCTAGAATCAAGTCTTTCTTTAGCTTCTCTAGCTAATCTTTCTCCGCTACCTTCCTCTTTGCTACTCCAAAGTCTATCTAAAGCTCCTGGATCTGCAATAGAATTTTGATTAGATGCAAGAGAAGGCTGATTAGAAATTCTGTAATCTTCTCCACCTCTTAAAGGAAGTATCCCACCTTCCATTGCAACATCAGGTCTATCAGAAAGCTTTGATTCTGGAGTTATTTTTTCCCAGTCTGAAAAGCCCATGTGATCAGTATTTGCTCTAACATCTAAATTAAAAGGGTCCTTTAAGACAGCTTTTAATGAAGTTTCTAAAGATGACTCTTTTACGTGAGTACTAGCTGTTTTAATCAGTGTCTCAGAACTAGCTGTTTTTGAAACAACTGAGGTTGGATCAACTCCAACCATTAAATTTGAATTCAAACCACAAATAGAGGCGAACTCTCTTAAATGGGATAAGTGCTGGGCAGACCAAGTAGAATTATAATAATACTTCTCTTGGCTAGAGGCACATTTTTCAATTTGCTCGCATTCAGCAAATAAACATGCCTCATCAACTTTAGATGATGCGGTCGCGTTTAGTCTTTCAATGCCTGCGGCTAATAATTTAGCATTCTTCTCAATTTTTTCTATATGAGTTCCTGCTGTTACCCAATCAGGTACACTGTGAACATCTTGTGCTCTATTTATTCTCATGACAATATAATCCTATAGTTAAATACTTTTAAAGTATATTCGTTATTATTATACGAAATTCCTATTCTAATATTTGAATTAGTTCAATATTTTTTATTGGTTACCCTTCACGCACAAAAAAGGCCACCTGAAATTCAGGTGGCCTTTTTAATAGCTTATGTTATTTTTTGTTATTCAGTTGCTTGAAACGTATCCTCAAGTCTATCAACGCTTTATTCTTCTTTAAACCCTTTTGTTTCCTTAAGCTTTTCAACATCTGTGACAGAATCTTCAAACTCTACTTGAAGATCCTCGACATCTTCTTTGAAGTAATCTCTATCTCCAAGCTTAAGTTCTCCAGTAGTATCACCTTTAACAGAACCCTCACTGTTTTCGAGTATCTTAACAAATGCTTCAGTTGTCCAAGGAATTCCTCGTTCATCTCCATACTTCTCAAAATAATACTTATAAGCACCCATCTCGATAATTAACATCTCGACATCTCTAACAGTAAACTTTTTTACCATGGCAATTTCGGATAATTTAGCAAGGTCCAACTTATCAATTGCTTCTTGCAATGCTTCTTGAGTACTAAAGCCGCTGACAGTGACTCCCCTATTGTACATTCTCCTTGCACATGTCTGAAAGGTTCTCATCATACTATCAGCGTCGAAACCTCCAATATCAATAACCAAATCTGCACGCCCTGATCTTAACATTGGACCTGTAATATTAGCTACATGATTAGTGGTCATTACAACAAAAATATTTCTTTTTACAAAAAGGTTATCTTCTTGAGTATTCTGAAGCCAATTCATAAACTCAGATTCAACTTGTTTGTGAGCCTCATGCATTCCGCCCCCACGCTCATTTGTAGAACCCATTGCCCTATCATATTCATCAATTCTAATGATTATATGACTAGTGGCTGAAATCTTATTTAGGGAGTTTCTCATTTGTTCTGAGCCTTGGCCGATCCATTTACTGTGAGTGGCATTAATGTTAAAGTCCCAAACATCCATATCTAATAATCCAGCAAGGTGAATTGGAAACGCGCTCTTTCCAACGCCCCCTTGACCATGCAAAACTATAATATGAGGCATTCTAGTTCTAAGGTTTTCGATATCGGTTTCAACTTTATTAATCTGATCCAAACCTTCTTGAAACTTAGAGGACTCTTTGCTATTCTTTTTGTTCTTCAAACTCTCTGCAATAGCTTTTCTTTCCCCATCCAGTAAGTCAACTTCACTAAAGTCTCTCAACAACTTATTTACATCATGAGTAAAGTTGCTTTGCACTGGACAGATATAGTCTTCCCATGGTCTTGCATCTAGTTGCGTAAGACCAAAGCCATTATCCATTAGGTCTTTATTTATTTTAGTCCTAAGGAGTTTTAAAACTTCAGCCATATCCATGAAGTATTCTCCTGCATCATTCTTCTTCTTGGACCTTAAGAAGCAGTATCCAAGGGTTGCACAAGACTCATTGTATGTGAGCCCAGTAAGCTTTCTAATGATTTGATTGATCTCTGTATCAGACAAAATTAGCTTAACATTTTTATCTCTGTACAAGCCGATATATCGATTCAATATGTGCTTCACTTCGAAATCACTTACGGTGGCCATCTCAACAGTATTTACCTGAAATGGCAAATCTAACTTCTTGTTAGTTACGATAACTATCGCACATCCCCATCTGTTCATTGGGTGCCTGAACTTATCCAACAAAAACAAAGCCCTAGTATCAACTACTCCTGGATCTTCAGGTTTACACCAATCAAGAGAGAAATCTATATTGTTAATCAATAAAATTCTATCTTTACAGCCTCCATCTTCCGATTTTAGGCGAAGGCCACTTCTAGTTACAAGGCCATTTTGCTCTCGTCTAATTTCGCCTGTTTGCTCATTAATATCAGGAACTGGGTCCTGCCCCTCCACTTCCTTAAGTTTATAGGTACCATATATTAATTCATCAAAATACCTTACACTTGCGCCTTTTCCAGGCCTTCCATGTTGTAGTTCAACAGCATCCATTTCAACTGTTCCATTAAAAAGTTGCTCCACACTAAATGCTCTTTTTAAGACGTATTCAACTACTAGAGGGTTCTCGTGATTAACCACAAAATTGGTAATCCCAGTTACAGACTGCCCACTAACCGCTTTCAAGTCGGATATCACTTGCAGAATATTGGGGCTTTTGTCTACCAAAAAGTCTATTCCTGTCTGTGCACGCACTTTTTTTTCTTTACTCATGTCTGCTATATCTCCTTGATTCGCCAATGGTACTGTATAAAAATTAGTTATATGATATAACGTACCCTATAAAAACAAAAAGGCAAGTTAGAAATGAATCTAACTTGCCTTTTGGTAGTATTTTAATTTAGTAAGGTCTTACTTTTCGTAGTCCTTTACCATAAGCTTAACGAAATCTTTTGGGTAATTAAGTTGCTTACTCCAGTAATCGTAAATTTTCTTACGATTCTTAGGGCTAATATTAGCAACCTTCACCCAGTCATCAGTCGATGCTTCAACAGATGCCGTAATGGTATCGTCATCATCGTCTTCGTCATCACCGTCTTCTTCATCATCGTCGTCATCATCATCGTCACTGGCAATGCAGCCAATTCCGCTTTCAACAACAGAATCTTCTTCAACTGTTTCGTCCTCAATATCAAGCTCTACTTCAGTTTCGAACTCTGAATTTTCAGTTTCGTCCTCAGTATCACCTTTAATGCAATCAATTGCTCCTTCAATTGCATCTTGTGCAGTTTCTAGACAATCAACAACATCTCCACAATCTTCAGGATCGCATTCGCCACCATCATCGTCAGAAACTTCTACAATATCGCTGGTAAAGCCAACGTTGTCTTCCTGACCACCAGTGTCTTCCTGACCACCAGTGTCTTCAAAACCATTATCTCCAAATTCTGCGACAACTCTTTTCGCAGCTTCTAAAAGATCATCTCTACTATTACTTTCTTCAGCAACTTCTCCATTTTCGGTTGACGCTGTTTTGGTCAAACCGTCTTTAGGAAGCCAATCAAAAGAACCATTTCCAGAAGGCATTATTCTCATTTTTATTACTCCTTTAAACTTTTATTTTATTATTTTTAATATCAAATAAGATAAAAAACATTTTTCCTTATTCTAAATGGGAGTTTGTTTTCCCTTTTCCATCATATAAATCTTGACATTTTTGCCAAGCATCGTGGGCATTCATGCCCTTATCTAAAAAGGCTTTTTGACAGTCCATCATTTTTCGTTCTGGACGCATCAGTTCTTGAGCACCTTCATAAAAAGCAACTTTCTTCAAATGCCTTTTTAAATTAAATGAATTATTCATTATATATCACCTATTAAATATACGGCCCTTTAACCTATCCCAAAGATTTTGGGGCTCCTCTATAGTTTGTTCTTGACTCTCGTTTCTTTCTCCTTCTTCTAAAACAATATCTAAGCTAATAATATTATCTATTAAAAAGTTTTTAGGTGTGCCACCCTTGATCTCCCAGCCGCCACCATATATTGTTGGAGACGAGTCATAACCAACAAAATATCTTCCATTAGGACCAGATTTAATTGGATAACCCTCTCCAGAAATTGGCATTAACCGTCTTGGAGGTAAAACTTTCCCACTTAGAGTCCAATAAACTATATCCAAATTTTTATTATTTTGTTCAGCATATTTTATTTTTGATGCTTGATTCATATTGTATTCAACAACTTGATTTTGTTCAGGCTGTTGAGTATAATCATTTTTCAATTGCTCTTCTGCTGGCTGCTCACCAAACATGTCTACTTCTTGCTCAGGAGTTAAGTCACCCTCAAGTTCATTTGGTTCAAATTCAATTTCTTCGTTTTCAACTTGAACTTGAGACAATCGAATATTTTCAGAATTAGTTGAACTGATTTTTAAATCATCTAGCCATGACTCATTATTAAAAAAATTAAATCCTGGCTCAATGTTGTGCTTCGCAAACCAACCTTCATTCATCTCAATTGCATATTTACAAGGTTTATTTGAAGAAGTAAATCGTGTACTTAATGGATACATTTGTTCAATTTGAAATATGCTTCCATCGTCATCTAAAAAAGCGATGTCTAATGGTAAATGTGTGTTCTGCATCCAAAAACTTTGTCTAGACCTTAGTGGGAACATAAAAATCATTCCAGAGTTTTCACCTAACTCCTTCCGTCCCATTAGTCCTTGGGCTCTTCTCAGTTGAGTATCTGCTAACTCTAAATTTACTTTTATCATACAACCTCATCCCAAGCTATTCCACTTACATCTAGGCCATCACAAAGTATCTCTGCGACATCTCTATCTTCACATTCAAAACTTAAAACTTTACTGCCAGATTTGTTTTGCATAGAAACGCCATTAGGAATTTCTAAGGTTGCCTTACCTTCAATCAGCAGTTTATAGCATCGTCTAGTTAAAACTGCCCTTACACTAACTGGCTCGGAATTAGACTCAAAGTATCCTTTACTCCTTAAAAGCATCTTTCACATTTAAACTGTTAGAATTATTTGAACAAAATTTAGGTATTCTATATCCGCTTTTCCCTCTTTTATCCATACTTGCTAATATTTCTAAATAATTCTTATCTGTTTTCCCTTTTTCAAACTTATTTCCTTCGCCCAAAGCCATAACGGTTATAACTTTTTTTCCTCTATCAGTAATTGCCAAATTTTCGTTTGCGCCAGAAATTAATCCATACGTTTTTAATCTTGTGATGTCATGACTGGAAAGACCTAGTTCTGACGAAATAACAAACTTTTCTCCTTTGCTTTCTGCTTCAAGCCATATCTTCATAAGTATTTCAGCATCTTTATTACTAGCTGTAACTTGCTTTTTTTCTGTTTTTACAAACTGTTGAGCAAGAAAAGAGTAGTCTACATATCTATCATTACTTTCTTGAACACCTTGAAATGGTCTAATTGGTATTGGCATAATTGTTCTCCAATTTTTAACTATATGTTTAAATCATACTTCTTAAAAAGTTCATGCGCTTCCTTTTCACCAAATGGCTCAGTTTTTATTTTAGCGAAGTTCAACATCTCACTTGGGTACTTGCTACTTAAAAGAGGGGCGTGCTTAATCATCGATCTTTCTAAGTCTTTATCAATTGGCATACCACACCTTAAAGATAAATAAATAGCTCTCATTATTATAAAAGGGTTAAATGTCAAAATGTCATCAGGATTCATTACAGTTTTAATGCAATCATCATCATCACTAAAGATACTGGTAACAATTCCGCTATAAGGACTGTATGCCTTGGCATTTATTGTAAAATCTTTATTGCAAATGTCATGCAATATATTGCATGAAGTGTCAATATTCGACTTGTTCATCCACCTTTCAACTGAATTTATTCTCTTTCCACCATTAAACATTATCTTAACCCCCTTATAGTTTAGAATAATGTTTTTATTCCCAGAATTAAGAACAGGAACCACACCAAGATTTTCTGCTAATATATATCCAAACTTTAATGAACTGGATGGAGAATTGCTAGTGAACTCTAATTCTTCTACTTCAGGGTTATTGCTTCCCAAAGACAACTCTCTTGCATATGACCCAATAGCATATACATCATCTAAATCGTATTCTTTTGCGATTTTTTTAACTTCTTTCATTATGGCGCTGATTACTTCTGTCAATGTTGGTTTGCATCCAACTAATTTTTCCATAATCTCTCTTAAGTGCTCATCATTGTCTTGAATTGAATTTTCCGCCTTTTCAATTTTTGAAAAATCAATATTGTTATGTATCCAGCAAGCAAATATTTCTTCATCTTCTTCACTGACTAAGGGAAAAATGCTTACATCAATCTCCCCACCAGACATTGCTTTGTTTACAATTTGTAGAATATCTTCACTACATATAACTCTGGTAGCTTTTATTTTTCTATTAACGATATCGTTTCTAATACTGCGTAATGCATCAACGATAAAGCCTAATCCATTCGATGAAGCAAAACGTTTTGCGGGATGCGTGTTGGAAAGATCTCTTGTGAAATTATCCCAAGTTTCTGGCTTAAATCTAGGCTCTATCCACCTATAATAAAAGCCTTTGATATCATATGACGGATTATATCTAGGTTGTCCTTTAATCCAACTTTCGTGTTCTGAGAAACTTTCATCCCTATCATCCCAGGCCATTACTCTATCACCCATTCCAGGAATAGTCGATCCATTAGAAATTTCTAAATTATTATACCAGCCGAAAAGAGTTGCCTCCTTCACTAATCTAGAAGCTTTTTTCATAATTGTCATTAATGGTTGTGGCCTTGAATCTTCAAGAAGCTGTTCCATTGTTTTATATTCACTACCATCATTAACATGACTGTCCCTTAAAAGCTCTTCAAATATTAGTTTTGGGTTAAGACTCCAATCATCTCTAGTATATTTCCTTAATTGCAATTCGTAACTATCGTGTTCAGAAGACAAGTCAGGTGGCAATGGCGATTGAAAATGATTCCCCAACATCTCTTCAATTGCCCTGTTTTGATATTGTTGTGCTAACATACCATAATCAGCCTGTCCTTGAAGGTTTCCATCACTTTTATTATGTCTGCCATCTAAATCAGAACCAGATGGTGGATAGAATGGTCTATGTTGAGACTCTTTATACCAGTTTGAATTACTTCCTTGCGACAACTTTAGTCCACCTTCAATTCCATACTTCTCTGAAATCATAGACAAAGCAGAATTCAATAAAGAAGTTTCAACTTGTGTGGGAACTGATTCACTTTCATGCCCGCCTGCATGAGTTGCTTCATGAGCCATTGTTGCTGCCATATGAGCAATCATTAAATCATTTTTTAAATCGTTATGGGCCTCTTCAGGAACTCCATCTTTAATATTAGCAAAAGACTGTTCCATCTCAATTGTAGTGTCACCAATATTTAGCCCTAAGACCGATCCGCCTTTACTTTCTAAATCATTATATACAGCCTGTATCTCTTTTCTAATGGTATCTTGATCTTTTTCCTCTTTAGTTGGATAGGCCCTTAACATTCCATCTTCTTCCACAACATCATATCCCATAGATACTAACCGTTTTTCCAACTCTTTAGTTTTAACTTCTCTATCAAGTGATGGTATATATACTCCATAAACACCTGATTTTGAAAAGTTAAACATATAAACAATGTTAGTTAATAGGCTAGAGTCAAATTGATTAACCAGATCAACTGATTTTTGTGCATCTCCAAATTGAGATGACAAATTCGATACATCCACACTTGGACTACCAATGTGACTTCCCTCATATCCAGGAATATCTCCTGAATAGTATTCGGAATAGTTTTGTGCAACACTTAAGAGTTTCATATGAATACCTGTAGATAATGAATGAAATACTACTTCAATATTCTACATATAAAACCCTATAGACACAAAAAAGGCGAAGCTAAT
>Ga0098052_1001763_pt1 | contig 13299 bp, 9 predicted proteins | sample 15_taG_FD_81591 | JGI IMG/M metagenome (GOLD analysis project Ga0098052, IMG submission 81591) | Marine viral communities from the Subarctic Pacific Ocean - 15_ETSP_OMZ_AT15312 metaG | ecosystem: Environmental > Aquatic > Marine > Oceanic | place: Pacific Ocean | collected 2015-01-18 | reverse complement strand
TAAAAGAAAGAGGAACTTCTGACCAACGATATTACCCCTCAAGAATCCTTATCCAATTCAGTAACGAAGAAATTAAAGATGTAATTGAAAATAAAATCGGATCTTCTACATTTACTTCTTCTATAGAATTATATTCAGCTGAACATAAAAACTTAACAACAACCTTAAATGTAGAAGCTTACGCAGTGTCTAGATCATGGAATGAAGGATCAGGAAGGTTCACAGATGTACCTATTACATCAAATGGAACATCTTGGGTTTATAGAAACAACGATGTTGAAAAATCAACATGGCTAACAGGATCTGTTATAACAACTGGATTAACTTTTGGTTCTTCATCTATAAACATAAATGAACTACCATCAGGTTCTTCTATGGAACTAACTATTAATGGGATAGATTATGTACCTGTTATTTCTGCTTCTTTATTTGATAATAATGATTCAGAATTTTTTGTACAAATAAGTTCATCAACTGATATTTTTGGCACAAACCTAGCAGCTATTATAAATGCATCATCTTCATTAAATAATATAACTGCATCGTATAATACAAGTAGTGCTGCCCCTGCAAATACATTATTATTATCAGGATCTTCCTTAGGAACTAATGTAACTATCTCAACTAGTTCTATAGATGGGAATAACCAAACAGTATTTACATCCTCAATAGGTAATTTTTCAGTACAAGGAGCAACAAGCACAACAACAACCCCTTTTGCCGTAGGTACTTCAGGATCTTTAATAGCACAAGGAATTACAGAAGGGGGAGGAGAATGGTATACAGGTAGTGGTTTTTTCTCTACCCAACAATTTTTAAATGGTGATAATTTAGATATAAATTTACCTGTAACTTCAATAGTCCAAAAATACTCAGCAAGTTTATTTGTAAACCAAACATACCCAACAGGAATATTTAATAATGGTTTTATTATAAAACAACCTAACGTAATAGAAGAAAACACTTCAAGTAGTTTTGGTGAAATGTCTTACTTTTCTACTGATACACATACAATTTATCCTCCTAAATTAACCTTTAAGTGGGATGATTCATCTTATTCTATAGGAAGTGGCACTGTATTAAACAGTGGAGACATATTTTTAACATTATTTAATAATAAAGAAGAATTTCAAAGAAAATCTAAACAACGTTTTAGATTAACTACAAGAAAAAGACACCCAGACAGAACATTTACAACATCATCAAATTATATAGACACTCAATATTTACCTACTACTAGTTATTATAGTTTAAGAGATGGAGAAACGGATGAAGTAATAATTCCTTTTGATACTTCATTTACTAAACTAAGTGCAGACAGTGAAGGAATGTATTTTGATTTATATATGGAGGGATTACAACCAGAACGTTATTATAAATTAATGTTTAGATCAGACAATACTGATGGTATTCAAATATTTGATGAAGATTATATTTTTAAAATAGTAAGATAATGGCTGATATTTATAGAAAGCTAATAATAGTTCCTGAAAACTTACCTGAAATTTTAACCCCCCCAAATAATAACCAATCTATTATTGTTGAAAAAGATTTATACGGGAGTAGTGGTCTTAGAGATAATTTAGACACTGGTTTTTCAGAATTTAATAAACCCAAAACACAAAATATAGATAAGTTTTTTAAAGATTATGAAGAACTGTTTTATGATATACCTGAAGAAGGAGCTGAAAAAACACATCGTTATATATTAGAAACAAGTGGTGAATATTTAGACATGTATACATCAAGGGATGCTAGGATAGAAGAATTAGAAAAACAATTAGAAGGTTTAGAAGAAGAAATAGAAGAATTAAGAAACCCAGAAGAAAACCCATTCTACCCTAATGGAACAGTATTATCAGCTGATAAGGGGGGATCATTTTTCTTTATGGAAAAAGGTAAAAAACGACCAATAGTAGGAGGAAGGCCAGGTGGTGTTTGGAAAGCTTTAAAAGCTTCCTTAGGTTTTAAAGAATCAGATGATGATTTTGAAATGGGGATAGTTAAACCAACTCCACGAGCTATATTATCTCAAATAAAAAGTGGTCCATCGTTAGACATGGAAGATATAGGAGGAGGGTTACAAGAATCTCCTAAAGCAATTGCGGTAAAATTAACCCCATCGGACTATAAAGCAAACCCCAACAACTTTGGTAATTTAGAATCGTATTTTATAAGTCTAGAAGCAGAAATAATTAAAGCTTGGGATTTAGAAAGAAACATGGAAATGTTACATTGGAAATATGCTAATGATAAAGTAAACTCATATACATCAGAAGAAAGAGAAGAAGCTAAAATTAATGATGCACAAGCTTTAGGAGAACTAAAAAATGCAAGAAAAAAACTAGCAGCATATAAGATGATTTATCAAAGATTAAAATCAGCAGAATCTGCAACAACAAATAGTGAGGAAAGTATAACAATAGGAGGAATAAGAGAAATGTATAACACTCTAACAAAAGATAATTATGAAGAAATAACTGACGAAGATATAAACCAATTTAAGGGGTGGGAAAAAGGAAAAGGTGATTTAGAAGATGTAGTAGGAAAATTTTGGAGGGATGGAGAAAGAGGAACAGATTATTACTAAATAGATGAAATCATTTAAAAATAAAATTCTAAAAAGAGGTAGAACTATTAAGGCTCTAAAGCATTCTGCTAGTGATATTAGTAAAATAGTAGATAGTATAGAAGGGGAAAGCCCCTTATTAATAGGAGATAAAACCCAACAAGCACTTGAAATAGCTAACCAGAATGCTAAAAACACATACCAATTACCTAACCCTAATGTGACTAGAGGAGATTATGACACATTAGAAAGGATTGAACCAGAAAAATTAAAAAACGTAGCATCTAGAACATTATCAAGAAAATTTGGATCTGAGGATGACTATATAGAGGCACACATTTATAATTCTAGTGGTCAATTATTACAAACAATAGATAATTTTGAAAATTACCAAGCCCCCTCAAACCCTGATTCATATGGTAAAGTAAGTAACTTCACCGTTAATCCTATAGAAGTCTTATCTGATTTGGGTTATTCTTCGGGACAGTATAAATTAATCTTAAATATACAAAAGAAACAAATTCTTAATGGTTTTGGAAAAATATTTACTATTAAGGAAATATCACCTTCAAGACAAGAATTAAAGATATCATTTACTAAAAATGATAAAGTTAAAACACAATTAGAAATATTTTTAGGTAGAATAGAAGACTCAACCTTTTATAAAGATTTTGTTCTTAATTTTGGTCAAAATCGTAATGAATTAGGAATAAACATAGCATTAAATAATCACCGTCCTGAAGTTTTAATAAAATTATTTGAACCATTAGATTCTGGTTTAGTAGTAGGAGACGTTTTTAGAATAGCAACTGAAACCACAGATCCTATTTCTATGGATGTAGATTTAGGAGAACCTCTACCTGTCGATAATACAATTCATCTTCAAGGTCCCAATTATAATATAGATACTAGATTATTAAATAGTATTCCTTCACAATATAAAACTTTTGACACATCTTTAGAATATTCTCTTACATCTTCATACCAACACTTACTTCAACAATTAGAAAATAACGAAGTACCTAACATTCAATATGATTATATAAGAAAAATAATAGACACTGCTTCTTTAGATGTAGCTTACCACTTTGAAAATTTTGTCCATTTTGGTAGCGCTACAGAACGTTTAAAAAACTTTAAATATAAATTAAGTTTAATAGAATTATATGATAGCCAAACAGCAAACATAAATACCATTACGGGTAATACTTCATCATCATCAGCTGTAACAGAAAATAAAAACCTCATCACAGCTAAAAAAACAAATTTAATTAAGGGTTTTGATGGGTATGAAAGATTTTTATATTTTGAATCAGGAGCCTATGCTTGGCCTAAAACTAATCTAGTCTCTCCTTACATATTACACCCAATAACATCATCTCAAGCCAAAGATTGGTTAGGTAGTGATGTAGACGCGTCCTCTTATTATGGTGGTCAACTACTATCTGCTTCTTTATTTGATAGACAAAACCCACACACATTATTAAACATAATTCCTAAACACATAGCTGACAACCCAGATAATAGTCAATATTTCTTATTTTCAAATATGGTAGGTCAACATTTTGATCAAATTTGGTCTCACATTCACCACATTACTAAACAAAAAGATACACACCATACAGAGGGAGTATCTAAAAATATGGTATACTTAGCTTTAAAAAGTTTAGGTGTAGAAACTTTTGATCAATTTGAAAATGCTAATTTAATAGAATATATTTTAGGAGAAGGAAGCCAAGGAAGCCCATTTTATGATACTCCAGTATCCCAATCATTAGTAACAGCTTCAAACCAAGGTTCATTACCCAAAGGAGACATAACAAAAGAAGTATGGAAACGTTTATACCATAATGCACCTTATCTTTTAAAAACCAAAGGAACAGAAAGAGGAATTCATGCTTTAATGAATTGTTATGGTTTACCTTCAACTATTTTAAATATTAAAGAATATGGGGGACCAGTAACAGATAAATCAGGATATAAAACTTTTAGTTATGATAAGTATAATTATTCACTAACAGGAGATTCAAACACAACAGGATATTTTATAAAAACACCTTGGTCAATGGGTAAACCACCATCAGCAGCTAAAACAGTAGAATTTAGAATTAAACCTTATAGATCAATAGAACAATATCATTTATGGGGTTTATCAGGGAGTAATGCAACTAAAGACCCACACTTAGTATTAACACCTTACACAGGAAATGATATATCTTCTTCGGGAGATTCAACTCAATATGGTAAAATAGATTTATATATAAATAATACAATAGAGGCTTCAACACCAGATTTTCCTGTATATAACGGAGATTTTTGGAATATCCATTTAGGTACTTTAGGCACATCAGGAAGCTCAGCAGACATTCAATTTGGAGCTTATCAATCAAATTTCCTTAAAAATACATCTAAATACACAGCAACTAACACTCAAACAGAAGCTGACAGAGCTTTAACTTTTGGAGATCCTTTTTATGGGGGAGGTAACGGAGGGGTAGACCAAGTTTATTTAGGAGGAGTACCTGCAAACCCAGCGGCATCTTATGACTTAATAGACACTTTAAGATATTCAGGTTCACTTCAAGAAGTAAGATACCATTTTGGAGATTTTTTATCTGATAAAATTTTAACACAACATTCATTAGAACCTTTTATGCATGCAGGTAATACTTTATCATCTTCTTTTAGTAATGTAATTTTAAGATTACCTTTAGGAAGTAATAACATATTACATTTAAATAGTGGAAGTTACCACCCAAACCAACATATAACTTATTATACAGACGGAAGTATTACTTCAAATATGAGTTCACAAACCTGGAAGTCAAACGTAGAAACACACCATTTAGTAACTCCAGACACAGTTGGAGCATCAATGTCAAGTGAAAAAATAAGATTAGATGGGGGAGCTATAGATGATGATATTTTATCACCTATTATAAAATCAGAAACATCTACATTAGATAGACAACCTCAAGATTATGAAGATTTAGGAATATTTTTCTCTCCCCAACATGAAATAAATGAAGATATAGTTTATACTTTAGGAGGTTTTAGATTAGATGATTATATTGGTTCACCCTTAAAAACAGAACAGTCAGCTTCAAGTTATCAAGATTTAAAAACAATAAGTGATAAGTACTTTAGAAAATATAAAAATAACCAAAGATATAATTTTTGGGATTATACTAAATTAGTTCAGTATATAGATCATACTTTATTTAAAATAATAGAACAACACGTTCCCGCCAAAGCAAATTCAAAAACAGGTTTATTAATTGAACCCCATTATTTAGAAAGGAATAAATTTCCTATACAAACACCAACAACAGAGGAATATACAACAATGTTACCTGACTCACATCAGACATTTTATGTAGGGTATGGAGATTTAACTTCAATATCTTCTTTTATGGGGCAAACCACCTCATCAATTGCAGTTTCATCAACAGGAGGAGTAATATTAGATGAACCACAGTATGGGGCACAAGCACCTATAATGCCTGTAACAACAACAGGGATTCCTTTTGGTTATAAACCCTACCAATCAAGTGTCCTACTAGGAAACTCATTAAGAGGGGTACCTTCTAGTATTTATTTCCGAAGTTTACAACTAGGTAAAGAAACAGATTATTAAATATGGCAATACACCCAAGTAATTACGCCCCAGTAACAAGAAGAAGTACAGTAGCCCACCAACCTGGACAAAAGGTTGGTGAAAAAATTAAATCGGGGAAAGATTTCTCAGTTGAATTTGATGATGCTTTATTAAGTTTAGGAGGGTGGGTAAATCCTCGTCTTGATGGGTGTGAAATCACTTCCTTACACCTAAACAAATACAGTAAACAAGGCATTCCTAGACAGTTAGGAGGAATAAAAAGTCCTAACATTCAACATTTAACAAATTTAGTCCAAACATGGGAGGGGGACAGTGGAAATTTAGACAGAAATCCCGCAGTTGAAACTTACACCAACACAGTATTTTTTGGTGCTACTTTATCAGGTTATCAAGAAGATACAAGATTTCCTAATGTAGGGGAAGATTTTTCTTACATCTTTATAAATAAAGCTTTTACATTTGACCCTGAAAATGATGAATTTTTTACTACTGAATTATTAGGTCCTAACGATAAAGTTTTTGAAAGAGTACTAAAACAAGACATGTCCTATTCTTCTAAATTTACATTTAAATTATTAGACGAAGGAATAGAGCATGATTTAAGAGAAGAATATAATGTTCATTGGAACGCAGGACTATTTTCTTTAATAGCAACTTATGAGGAATGCCCAGAATTTCCCTTCACCCAAGAAATGCAGGTAACAACACAATATGCATCAGATAATGTAACTAAAGATTATTATGGATTGTCTTATAATCCCTATACTTCAGGTAACCCTTCCCAAAATCAAGTACCTTTCTTTTTCAACTCAAACAACAGAACAGAATTAACAGGATCCTTTACAATTGAAAAAAATATAGACACTTGGTTTTGGAGAAGACCACAAACTAGTTCTTATTTTGACTCAAACGGGGCCTCTTTAGGTTCACATAATTCAGCATCGGGATTAATAACCTTTCCTAATGCAGGATCTCATTTACATACAACGGGGGATTATTCTACTAGTGTATTTGGTTTTTTTAAGAGTTTAATGATTAAGGGTTTTGGAACAACAACCAATTCATTTACAGATAAAAACGAAAATAATCTATATGGAACAGCTCCCGCTAAAAAAGACCTACACATACTAACATTTAATGATGCTAAAGGGACAGTAAAAGACATACAAACAGAATTAAGATATGGGAGAAACACAACCCAAGCTTTAAGACATTTTGGTAGTATTTCTTTATCACCCGGAAGGAAAGTTCCAGTACCTGGGTGTTATAAAGGTGATGTAACATTAGATACTAGTGGGTTTGCAATTAATTCAAGAGTAGTAGGACCTTCTTTTTATGAATATTCAGTTCAAACTACTTTTAGTTCCTTTTATAATTATGGAAATTCATATTATACTTTTTTTGTGGGGGGGAATGCATCAGGATCTGAACAAGCTTCTACAGCTTACCCCTCAAGTTTAAGTACTCTTTATACAGGTGGAGCGATAACCGGAAGTGGTAATTTTAATGGTGTACCACAATTAAATAAATTCACAATTTCTAAATTAATAAAAAGACCTAATGTAATTATGGCGGACATTAATAAAATTTTACATTTATTTGATGGAGTGGGGGGTAAAGGTTTTCTATGTATTCCCGAAAACATTAACCCTCAAATAAAAAATAATTTAGATTATTACTTGAAAAAAGCCGAATTAATAGATAAAGGACCAAATAAGAAAAATCTATCACAAAAGTCTCCTAGAATATTAAGAGAACCAAAACCATTAAAAGGCAACCACCTTAACCCAGATTCATAATAATTAAAAAAAACTACACATTTTTAAAAAACATATATATTTATAACAAACAACAACAACAATGGGATATTTAGACAATACAGTTATTACAGTAGACGCAATTTTAACAAAAGCGGGAAGACAAGCACTAGCAAGAAATGATGGTTCTTTTAGAATTACACAATTTGCTTTAGGCGATGATGAAATAGATTATACTTTATACAATGAAGACCATCCAAATGGTTCTCAATATTCAGGAGAGGCAATTGAAAACATGCCTGTTTTGGAAGCCTTTCCAGATGAAAATAACATCTTGATTCATAAATTGGTTACATTACCAAGGGGAACATCAAAAATGCCAGTAGTAACATGCAATGTATCAGCGGTACAATTATCATTAGGTGCTACAACATCAATAAACCCAACAACCTTAAATTTCTCTGGTTTATCTAATTTAAAAGAGCCAGGAGGATATTACTTCACATTAGCAGACAGAAGATTATTTACTCAAGCAGTAGGAGTAGGAGCAAAAGGAAGATCAAGAAGAGCAAAACCATTTACACAATCTGCCCTTAGTGAAACTATAAAGGGACATTCATTATCCCTAACAGCAATAAACAGCACATCGTTATTTGGATCAAATAATACATTACTAACAACTATTACTGTTGAAGGTGTAGATTCAGGAGGTAGAGTAACAATCCCAGTTAAAATAACTAAAGAAGTAATAGTAACTAAAGCAACCGGAACAACTGGTATATCACTTAGATAAAAATAAACAAATAAATGGCAACAATTAATAGATACGGAGAAGGAGATGTAGTAATGAGTACAGATAAAGTAGTTACTTCCACATGGAGTAATAACGTTAATAATCTTCAAACTTTTTACACATCATCTATCCAAACATCCCAAACAGACCCTAACTCACAAGGAAATTTTTTCTTTAATTTATATGACGCACCTACAAGTTCATTAGATGCTACTGTTCAATGTTCCGTAGGATATGGTCATAGGGCAGGCTCAGGATCTGTAGATTTTACAAATGACACAGGTTCATTTGGTTTTAGTGCTACTAAAGTAATATACAACCAATATAGACAATTAGTATATGGTGATGAAACTCAAGACTTTACATTTAGCACCCATACCCCAGACGATATCTACGTTATTAACGTTAATAGAGCAAGATACAGACACAATTTAAAACCAGGAACTTTAAATTTATCTTTAAAACAAGGATCTACAATACTACACCTAACAGATGATTCCGTTACATCCTCAGGTTCAGCAACTACTACAAACATAGGAAGACAATATAATTTAGTGTCAGGATCAAGTGGGGTAATGTCAGGGTCTAATATAAATCAAGTAGGCACAACTTCATCATATGGTTGTGTTTACCCCGACGCAGGATTAATAGTCTTTAATCCTGATGCATTAGGTATAACACTATCAAGTACAGTTCCATCTAAAGTTGCCAACACTAATGGTAATAATGGTGAAAAATTATTAACTGTAATGGAAGCAGGAGATACATTTATAGTAGATAGTGAAGAAAGAATAACATCCCAATATTACTTTACAAGAGTTAAAAATTTCGAATTTAATTACTCATCAAACCCATCATTTATAGATGGTCAAGGTAACTTAAATTTTACCTCAATGATTGACATGCCTAAAGTTTACATTTCAACTGTAGGATTATATAATGATGAGGGTGATTTATTAGCAGTAGCAAAAATAAGTCAACCAATAGCAAAAGATTTCACAAAAGAAGCTCTTATTAGAGTAAAATTAGATTACTAAAATGTTGTTTAAATGTACTCAGCTTACAAAAAATTCTCAACACAAGACATAGGGCAAGTTCCTTTTAACGCCTACAAACAATATAATTTAAGCTCTTCTAAATTCCCAGAGAGTAGCATTGAAATATATACTACTACATGGTCTTCCGCTTCTATAGACACATTTAGTACAGGAGCATTAAACGGAGTATACCCAACAGCAGACACTGCTAATTCTTTAAGATATTTTCAATTAGACCATTTATTTTATAAAGATTTTAAATTAAATCTTAATGAACGATTAGGCCATATACATTATTTAAATCATAAAAGAGAATTACATAAAAATTCTAAAATAATATCTATTCCTAATGGTCTATGTGGGGGAAGAATAAAACCATCAACATTGGATTTATACCTTTCAGGGTCAGGTTTTTCAGAATATAATTTAATAGATGATTCTTATGGTAACCTTTACACAAGCGGATCAACCCTGTCAGATTACAATACAGACATTAGAGCTAACGTTTTAAAAATAGGACCTGAAAAAGGTTTTAAAAAATATGATTTAAATGTTATAAATGATGAATTTGAAATGGGGTATTGGTATAGAAGAGGTAAAAAAAGGATCAACACAATATCTTCATTAACAAAAGAAGGCATAATAGATGATAGTTATTTTTTCAACTTATTAAACCATAAAAAAACTACTTTATCCCCCCAAACATTAAGGGGAGGAGAATTTTCAGGAATTGATTTTAATGGGGTAGATTCAGGAATTGACATAGAAAATGATGAAAAATTTCATTTTAATCCAGGAGATGATTTCACTATATCATTATGGGCTAATGTTTCTCACTCAGCAGCAGAAACATCCTACCTAATATCTAAATCTACAACAAAAACAATAATACCTTCTACATATTCTCATAGAAACGCACCTACAACTACTTACACTACAGGATCAAATCAAACAAAAGATGTTCCATCAGCACCACAATTCCCTTTTGAAGTATATAGTACAGGAAATAAGGTATATTTTAGTAGATCAGATGGGAATACTACTTTTACTATAAGTTCATCCCTATCCCTAGGATCAATGCAACATATAACTTGTAGAGTTACATCATCTCAGTTAGAAATATTTATAAATGGGGTAGGAAGTGGAATTAGTGGATCTGAAAGTTTTAAAAGAGACACACAAAATAAAGCAAACGTTTATATAGGTAATAAGGGGAGGAAGGGAAACTTCTTATCGGGTTCATTAAGCCAAATAAACATATATGACAAAGCCCTTACAGATATACAAGTTTTAAACCACTATAGTAGTAGTAATGGTTCACCTTATGTTGGAAATGTGTTTTATGAATCAGGAATAGCTACTTTAACCCACCCAAGACATTATTCAGATTCTATTGATAATATTAAATTTCAAGGCACTCATTTAATTTATGAAAATGAATATCAGTGTACAATAGAAGAACATGAGTTTAACTACACTTTAAATACATCAGCTCGTAAAAATAGAAACTTAACATCTCAAAACATCGCAAGTTTTGCAACAGGTTCTAATTTTAAACCTTATGTTACTACAGTAGGTCTTTATAATGAAGAAGGAGAAATGTTAGTAGTAGGTAAGTTAGGACAACCTACAAGAATGTCAGATGAAACTGACACTACCCTTATAGTTCGTTGGGATAAGTAAAATGGCTACAACAATATTGGATGTAAGCACCCGATTAAAATTTCAAAAAACCTACATACAAGGAACAACCAACATCCCCTATGATGAATTAAAATTCAAAATAGAAGAAGTAAAAGCTATGCAACCTTTAATAGTGTGTTGTTCCACAGGAGAATTAAGTAAGTGGGCTTGTGGTTTTTTAAAAAAAAACGGAATAGAAGAAGTACATAATGGGGGGAACTGGGAAACAGTTGCTTTTCTAATTCAAAATAAACTTGGTTATTTAAAATAATTTTCGTACATTATATAATATGAGTGGAATACTATCTGGAAATAGTAATATTGTATGGAAATACAAGGATAAAGAAATTGAAAAAATAGAAGACTTACCAGAAGGTACTTTTGGTTTTGTATATTGTACAACACACCTCCCTTCAGATAAAAAATATATTGGTAAAAAATCTTTAATTTATAATCAAAAGAAAAAATTAGGTAAAAAGGAAAAAGCCCTTTGGGAGGGTAAAGGACGTCCCCCTATGTACAAACAAATACAAAAAGAAAGCGATTGGAAAACTTATTTTGGTTCTCATAGTTATATAAAAGAAAGCCCCCCATATTTTTTAAAAAGAGAAATTTTAGAAGTGGCTTTTAATAAAAAACACCTTACATACTTAGAATGCAAATATCAGTTTGTGTTGGAAGTTTTAGAAGACAAACAATACCTTAACGACAATATCTTAGGTAAGTTTTACGACAGAGATTTTAAATGAAAGAAGATTTATTAAAACAGTTATTAGAATCAGTTTTAGGTAGAAGTAAATCTGCTCGTGGGGGCGAAGAAGCGGTGTTTAATTGTCCTTCTTGCAACCACCATAAGAAAAAACTAACAGTCAATTTGGCAACACAAAAATTCCAATGTTGGGTTTGTGGTTATAAAGGTCATCGTGCTTTTAAAATATTAAAACAAGCAGATGCGCCAATAAAAGCATATGATTATTTAAAAGAAATCGACTCTCAGTATAACTTTAAAAAATCAACATTCACCAAAGCACCATCGGGTTCCTTGCAATTACCACGTGAAGTAACGCCTATAATGTCATCATCAGCGATTTTGTCGAAACATGCATTACATTATTTAGATCAACGAGGAATTACACCACAAGATGTGGTTAAATATGACCTTCATTACTGTGAACAAGGCCCTTTAAGAAATATGGTTGTAATTCCTTCATACGATAAAGATGGTTTTTTAAATTATTATGTAGGTCGTTCATTTGATAAAAATGCATACATTAAACACAAATTAGCTTCCAGTACCAAGGACATAATTGGATTTGAAATGTATATAAATTGGGATTTACCCATTATTATATGTGAAGGTGCTTTTGATGCAATGGCTATAAAACGTAATGCGATTCCTTTATTTGGTAAAAAATTGTCTACAACCTTAATGAAAAAAATCATTAAATCTAATGTAGAAAAAATTTATCTTGCATTAGATGAAGACGCTTTAAAAGATGCTTTCAATCACGCTGAAACATTCATGAGCTACGGAAAAAGAGTCTACCTTATAGAAATGGGTGATAAAGACCCATCAGAACTTGGTTTTGAAACTTTTACAAAGTTACTTCACAACGCAACTGAGCTCACAACCTCCATCTTAATGAAGAAGAGGCTAGTCTTGTCGTAGGGGTTTATATTTATAATAAACTGTACAATTAATGTCAAAAATCGCATTATTACCTGGTGGGTTTAAACCACCTCACGCGGGCCATTACAACATGGCTAAGTGGTTATCCTCAAATACAGGTGCAGACCTTACTATAATTTTTGTAGGGCCCAAAGAAAGAGATGGTATTACT
>Ga0098052_1001756_pt1 | contig 13331 bp, 12 predicted proteins | sample 15_taG_FD_81591 | JGI IMG/M metagenome (GOLD analysis project Ga0098052, IMG submission 81591) | Marine viral communities from the Subarctic Pacific Ocean - 15_ETSP_OMZ_AT15312 metaG | ecosystem: Environmental > Aquatic > Marine > Oceanic | place: Pacific Ocean | collected 2015-01-18 | reverse complement strand
GAAAGGGTGAATGTCTGTTCACCCGCAAACGTGATTACCTGTCCGGCATATAGGGCTTGGGGCAGGGAGTCAACTGTCAGACTGGTATCACCATCAGCATATCCATTGCTGTTGTTTATTTGTGCATTAGCCTTTTCTGGGTCTGGCAGCACGATTACCTGGTCGCCGGATGAGGTCATTATGCCCCTGTAAATTCCGTCCAGTTGTTTGGTGGTATCAGGAACCGTAAGCACACCTCCGCTGCTGCTTTGGGAGCCTTGAATAGACAACCTCTTCTCGTAGAGCGTATCTATTTTAAGATTGCTTATGTCACCGTTACCTATGGTCAAAGCGGAAAAGGGTACATCCCCGTCCTCCACCGAAAGCTTACTGTAAGAAATCCCCGCCCCTGAGCCAACATGGTCATCGGTAATCCCCGCACTTTCAGTCAGGGTTAGTTTTCCAATCGGTATGCTGGCCAGTTTAGCTGAGTCAATCGCAGCACCTGTGTTAATGTGGCTATTCGTGATACCCGCGCTTGGCGTCAAGGTCAGCTTTCCAATCGGTATGCTACCGGCGAGCTTGCCCTCGTCAATCGAGCCAGCTAGGTCTGCGTTTAGCACAGCGCCTGTCAGGTTGAGCTTTGAGTAAGGGACGGTTGCCAGTTTGGCTGAGTCGATGGCGGCTGACTCATTGATGTCTGCGTTAACAACGCTGCCCGTCAACGATAGCTTGCTGTAGGCAATTGCTGCTGATGAGTTGACATGGCTATTGGTTACACTGTCATCATCCAAGCTGACTTTCTCCTGCCATTTCAGGTAGGTCGCGTCACTTGTGCCGTACTCGTTCCAAGCATAGACCTTCGGTATTGTGGCCGAACCAGCTTGTCGCACCCAAAGGTATTGTTTCCATTTGACTGTCGCCGTTGCGTCTGGGACATCGGGGCTTCCGCCCACATCGGTTGTGGATATTAAAGCACTCATTAGCAGTTACAGGTATCTACGTCTGTGTTTGTACATATAGTTGTGAAAAGTCTTCCCGTTCCGTCCTGCTTCCGTATGTCGGTGCGGGATCGGGTGTTTAAATAAAGGTCACGCCGCTTCCTCCTGAACGAAGCGAAGTAACTCTCAAAAAGTTTCAGGTCGTGATCAACCTCGCGCTTCACATGTGCCTTGACGTATTCAGCCACACACTCTGACACGGGTGCGTCGTAAGGCACGTTGTCTGCATCAAGATGATCTGCCCTTTCTGCCTCCCATGTTAGCTCAAGTATTTCTGTATCCACCAGGCATGGATAAACATAAAAGTCTCCCGCCCTGCCAATTGCCATATACCCTTGCGAACGCTCCATGATTGGCGTGTCGCAAATAAGGTCTTGGCGGTTGGAGTAAGAGTAGGGTATCAGCGGGTAGCGAGTGCATTCAGTATCTGAACTGTCAGTAACCGAGGCGTCAGAGTCTGGGTCGGTGATCACCCACGCCTGAATAACATTAGCCTGCCCCGGCAAAGCCCCGGCAGACGCATTGCCCTCTGTGGTCAGGGGCTTCACTCCAGCAGGGGCAGTATTATTGTAGCGGGTCGTACTGGCTGACCGATAGAACGGCACATGAGATAGGACAGCCTCTGTCCCAGCAGTAATAAATCTATTGGTAAAGTCGGTAGTGCCAAGGCGGTTGGCGTCCACGGTCAGCAGGGTTTTTACGTCAGTTTTAAATTCACTCCATGTCATTTTCTTCTTTTGCGCTTCTTAACCACGGGCTTCGCCACCTTCTCAACACTCAGGATATCCTCAACCTCTGGCAACTCCTTAGCCTCCTCCTTTACCGCAGCTTCCGCATCGTCGAGTTGGGCCGGTTGGCCCTGCGACTCGGTTAAGCGCTTCAAGCTTGGTACTTTTTTTTTAATCTGCTCCACCTCTTCAGCCGTCATCTTGAAGACTTCTTTCTTTTTAAGAAGTGCGTCAAGGCCGTCCTGTTCAGCGGGATTCGATGTGGAGTAGAAGCCTGTCCACGCCCCGGCTGAGTGGTTATACGGCACAAACCTGATTGCCACGCCGTTTACCGCGATCAGCTTGTTGGCGTTTCCCACCCCGTAATGCTTTTCGGCTTTCGCCATAGTCTTAAATTACGCTCGGATTTCTTTGGGTCAAAGAAAAAATGGGGCAGGGACTTTCGCCCCCACCCCATCAAGGCGAGCAGTTTAGCAGAGAGAATTAACGCATTTAGTCAGCCCCGTTAGAAACTTGAGCTATTGACACCCACTTTGCTCCTGTCCACATCAAGGTGATGGCATCGTCAACATTGTCTAGGTCGAAATCTGCACCACAGGCTATGTTACCAGTCCCGTTCTTGACTGTAATAGTTACGTCTGCTGCCGCCTGAAGCACTACAATTTGTCCTGCTTGAGCCGTCACAGCGTAGTTAAGTGTTGCGAGATCGTCAGCAGCATCGCTTTGCCCCGCTAACAAATGATATGAGTCAGTTGCGGTAGCCGCGTCTGAAGCAATCGTGAGAGTCGCGCCTTTAGACAGAATCCTGCCCCGCTTAATGTGATCCTTTACATCTGATAACGTATCGTATGATTTAATCTGTGCCATAATCGTATTAAATTATGGGGCGAGGGGAGTTACCCCCCGCCCCTGTGATTACTTTAAGACAGGTCACAGCCAGACACTGTCAGGCTTGGACATCCGTCCGTGAAGTTCTCAACCACAACATGGCGATTCGGGTTGCCGACTCGAACTTCAAAAGTTTTGGAGTTCAAGATGTAATGATTGACGTTTGGCTGCATGACACAGTTATAGATGTCATTGTCCACATCCGTCTGGCGTTTCACGGAGTTCGTCTTGACGATATTGATGGCAATATCAGACCAGTCGATCATCCAGAAGGTCCGCGCGCGGCTCTTCATCGCAGTGGCCAGCGCAGTCGGCGCACCAATAGCCTGTGACAGGCGGTCATCAAAGTACGAATCAGTGAACACGGCCAATGAAAGACCCTGATCTGGAATGTCGTACTTGTTGTAGGTGTAGGCGACCTTGTTGGTCACGCTGTCCGTCAGCTTCTGGCCAGCCTGAATAAACAACGCAATGTCACTGCTGTACTTCGCTTTGTAGTACTTGATCATTATGTCGTGAATTTTGGCGGCGGTGAACCTGTCGGTCATACAGTCGATTGTGTCAATTGTCCCGGCAGTGTTCTCACGTTCCCGTTTAAGGGCGTAAGCAGCCTCAAGGATTGTGTCGATGTTCAATGCGGCGTTTGCACCTGGATGCACCCTTCCGCATTTGTCCAACTGTGTCCGAATACCAAGGGTGTTAGCCTTATATTCAAGGTGACATGTATCGTCTGCCGAATCATAAACCTTCGGCAAATCGGTGTAACCATTAACGGTCTGCTTGTCATTGATAGCCTGACCGTAGAACACGGTGTTGTAGAACGCACGTTCGTGAAGCTGCTCCTGCTGCTTACGCTGTTGGGCGAGCGGCAGGCTGCGGAACTTCTTGAACCACTCCGAAGAGTACGGAGCCTCAAGGGCTTTCAAGTACTCTTCATTGTAACAATGCGTCCACCTCATCGTTTGTTGCCAGTACTCAATGAGGTTTAAGTCATTGATGGCTGGCCCTTGGTGACACCAGCTTTCGTAATCGCTCACGCTGTTAGCCATGACAGAGAGCGTTCCCGCAATCGGTTGGTTTTGCTGCTTGAGCAACTTCTCGGCGTCTGAGCCATCATTCAGTGGGCCGACTCCTTCGTAACCGTCCCATGTCGCGGCATCCAAAGACGGAACAACAATAACTTCAGCAGCCTCATAGCCAGCAGTACCGTTAACGGTCTGGTTGGTCAGCGACTGTGCGCCGATGACCTTCATCTGTACGCTGTAGCTGTCAGAGTCTGCACCCGGTGCGTCGATGATACCGTTGCCGTTCGTCTCCACCATGATGTACATCCCCGGTAAAAAGAACCGGCCAATGTTATCAATCGTAGACTTATTGAAGTTTTGCGATGTGATTCCGCTGCCTGGGTCTGGCCCAAGGTAAACCTTTAGCGTCCATGCCATCGTGTTTGCAATTGCCGCAGTGGATGTTCCTTCCATTGGGAGTGCAGCGCCAGCGCCGGTTGTTGCCGTAGACACAAGAGCGGTTCCGCCCGAGGCTATTGCGGCATCAGTTGTCGCCGGTACGGAACCAGCATAGACTTGGAAGTAATGCGGGTTGACCGTGTTCCGCTGCGGAACCAGGCTGAACGGTGCGATGATGGATTCACTTCCGCCCCCCTTTGCTGTTGGTAACGAAACGTGCCGACTAAGGAGAAGATCCGTTAAGGTTCTTTCTTGTGCGCCTGCTAGGCGAGCTTCCTTTTTTTGAGCTATGATGCGAGCCATTCCGACTTCATCAAAGCCTTGCCCCTCAAACATGTCCTTTGTCATCGCCCTGAAACTGGCCTTGGTTAAGGTGCAGCCGCAGGAGTCATCAACGACCATTGCGCGAGGAGTACAATTATCAGTAGGGAGTGTTCTTGTCCCGGTTGTTGAACTGGTAAGTGCCATAATGTTATATATCCTATTATTCCCTTACAAGAAGGTTCAATTGAGATTACATAACACTATGGGCTGCGCAAAAAAGTTTACATATTATACTAGAAAAAGGCTTTACAGAACACCGAAGCAAACTCATCCGCCGTTCTGCGGAATCAGTCCCGCATCTTCAGTATGCCTAATATATCTGCACCAACAGCAGGCGACTCCTCGATTGCTGCGTTATCAGTAGCACCTGGGCCTGCACTAGACTTTGACCTGGGCGGTGTGATTGGCTTCGCCTCCGGTGTAGCTTTGGCCTTTCTCCTCGGTTCTGCGGCAGCGTCTTTCTTTTTCCTTACGAAACCCATCTTTGTAAGGCGTTCTTCCTCTGACTTGATTGTGTCTTGAGCTTCTTTTATCGCATTCGCACCCAACATTTTCAGCACATCGTCAGGGGTGAAGGTCCATTTACCGCCTGCCTTGCCGCTGGTTGCAAGCCCAGCATAGTCAGTTGGGGTTACGAACTGAGCTTTGTTGCCGTAGGAATCCTGCCTGACTAACTCATTTCCACCGTTCTTCAGGAAGTAGTCGGCTTGGTTGTTAATGAAACCCAATAGCCAACTGTGATGTGAGTTGCTGGAATCGTAGTCGGTTACCCCATTGCTAATGTTAAGATACTCCCGCGCAAGGTCTGTAGCTGAACCAACCTTTTCCTTTATAATGGACACTTCATAAGGGTTTTCCTCTCCCGCTTTATCCAACCCGTTCTCCCTGATGGTATCGCCTATGTCATCAGGAATCATTTTGGGCAGATTGGATTCAAACTCCTTGATGCTGCTTTCTATTTTTGGCCTTGCCTCAAGGTGGTGAAGCTTCCGCTCTAGCTGCCGCTTGTCTTCCTCAGTAGCTTTTCGCACCTCGGCAACAGCCTCCTCTTTCCACATCATCCGCTCAAATTTCCTGCTCTCAGCAGAACTCAGTTGCGGTTTGTTTTTCCTGATGAATTCCATGAACTCTTCGTCATTGGAATCAAGTGTTCTGTCTGGGTCTTCCTGTGCCTTGGCGGCATAGCCATCGAGCTTCCTGTAGAAATCCAAAAGCTGCTTACCCCTGCCCTTGTACTTGTCGGGCATTTTGCTTTCGGCGTACCTGGCCAAGGCCAACTCCTCGCGCTGCTCATCCAACAGCGACTCCTCATACTCGTCCTTTGGTGGCTCCGCTTTCTGCTCTGCCTTTGTCTCAGTATCGGGCAGCTTGTACCTTTCGAACTCCTCGCGTACTGCATCCCTTACGTCAGTCTGGGTGACGGGGGTTTTAACTTCAAAGGTCTTCGGAACTTTCGGCTTTTCCACCGGCTCCTCCGGCTCAGGATCTTCCGGTTCAGGCTCCGGTTCAGGCTCCGGTTCAGGCTCCGGTTCCTCAATTTGTTCCACCTCGACATCCTCCTCCTCTTTAGGCTTGGAGATTAGACCAAGGTCTTCATACAGAGAACTCAGGAGCGGGTCATCGTGGATAGACCCCGGCCCTTCAGCTTCTTCAGGCTGTTCTTCCTGTGTTTCTAGCGGCTGCTCTTGCGGTTGTTCTTCCGCTTGCGGCTCTGCTATTTGCTCTGTTGCTTCATCGATTTCCAGTACTGCTTGCTCTGCCATAAATTACTGCATTGCTTGGGCTGGCTGTTGTGGGCCTTGGATTGCCTGCACTATTGCCTGAATGTCCTGACTATTCTTCTGCACCGCCTGACCTATCTGCTGCATTGCCGCCTGCACCTTGTCGTCAGGCGCGGTCATGTCATCGTTTTCACCAGGTGCCAACTCCAGTTTCAGGTCCACCCCTGCTCCGCTTAGTCGGAATATCTCATTAATGATTTCAAAGTATTTCTCCTTGCCAATAGCCCCCAATACTTGTGGCTGGTTCAGCACCTGAATCAGTTGAACCAGTACGTTGGCAGCCTGCGAGTTGCTGGCCCGTTCGCTACCATCACGGCTGGTAAATATGTAGTCATGCATCAGCTTGCGCTTGCTTCCGATGACCGTGTACTTCCTCTCCATGTCGGGATCCATGAGGTCGCCGTCGCCCATCTCCACCTCAAAGCCAGCCCTTTCGACTATGTTGCGAGTGTATCTGCCAAGCACAGGCAAGTGAATGGAGTTACTGCCGCAAGCCATTAGGCTTTCGTAAAGCACCCGCTTCATGGACGCCCTGCCCTCATCAATAGCGTCTGATATAAAGGTGTAAACACTGTCGGTTGTGTTGCTAATGGACAGCACCTCGGTAGCTGATATCTCCCTTGGCGCTGGCTGTCCCTGCTCTTGTGGCGAAAGGGCCATCAACCTCTCAGCCATAGACAGTAGCTGCGTGATCGAATTAAATATGTTGGTCAGGTTTCCGTTGGGCTGGCTCCTGACTATCTTAAACACGTTGTCCGCATTTGCGTCGATGCCCAAGTCTTGCAACTTACTGAAGCTTGCATCTAGTGCATGAGTTGTGGCGTAGAAATTCTCCCCCTTCATGGTGTTGCGGAAGTCCTCCAGAGATTTCCTGCCTTCATCGTTATCGGGCCACAGATCGGAGTTGATTATCGCTACAGAAAACAGGTCGGCCTTGGCAGTCTCGAGCAACTGGCTGAACAGGTTGGTAAGCTGATCCTGAAACGGCATCAACTCATGTGCCACTGATATGTTCAGCAACCTTGAGTCGTTCTCGTTGAAGGAAAACACTGAGGCTGGTGAGCTTGGAAGAATCTCCGCGTATACCACGGTGAACTCCCCCGCCACCTTGAGATGCACCCACACAGGGTAAGGGTATGTGCCTATCCCGTAATCCCTGGGGATTAGCTTGACGAAGTACTCCGTAATAAACACGGATGTGTCCTTCTCCTCCCCGCTGTAGTAACCCACCTGATTCTTCCTATCGTTGAATGCGGTCAGGTCGTCATCTATCTGCGGTGGCGTGATCGTTGTGTAGTACTGGTTGAAGTAGCTGGAGTACTTGCTGAACAGCCCTATCTGGCCCGTGCTAAAACCCACCTCTTCCCTGTTGAAATAGTTGGGGTTCTCTACGATATCCCCAAACCTACCGATATCCCAGAAGCCGACGTACTCGCAGCCGGTGTCGGTGTTGAGGCTGGCCAGAGGGTAGTTGAAATCATAAAAGGTTCTGGTTGGGTGAGGGGTAACCCAGCTAACACCCTCCCTGACTATCTTGGTACGCTTCTTTGTCGGAGTGCCTTCAGGTGCATACTGTTCGGAAACAGGAGTCTGCTCCCAGTGTACGTCTCTCTCCCATGCAGCCCGTGGGAAAGCAACGCTGTGTCCATATAGGAACATGTCCCGAATCATCTGGGTTTGAAAGTGTCGGTAGTTGTATTGGTCGGCCATTACGTCAATGCGCTGGCTCAATACATCTGCCCTTAATTTACCCGCTGGCTCGGTGGTTCTCGGTTCGTACTTAAAGAAGGGATATAGGTTGTTAAACCGATTGCTTTGAGCGGCCAGCCTTCTGGTAACAAAGGATCGAATCAGGTTAATGTTAACCTCAAAGAACTTCGGCAAGTTAACCCCCACCACCTTGCCCTTGGCGTCCTTCTTAATGTACTGACTGGTGTTCTTGAGCTTGCTCAGTTCTTTCACGCAAGACTGCATGTTGATTCTCTTCTGCGCGTACAGCACAAGAGGAACAATCTGCCTTGTGATGGGCGTAGAATCCCAAGCCAAGTCAACCGACGAATAGAGGTGATGGTTTTTCAGTGACCAGATTATGTGTTCAGACACACGGGAACTGATCATTTCCTCGATCTTCTCCCTGTTATCTATGTCTTTCTGTATCTGCTTCCGCTCTTCCTTTGGCAGTTCATCCAGCTTCGGCTTCGGCGGAAGCTTCGCTGTGAACATTTCCCTCAACCGCTCGTTGGTTGTCCCTGCCTCTTTGAGGATTTCGAAGTCTATCATATCGTGGGTATTTCGCTTCCAGCACAGCCTCTTCTTGGAAGTGGAAGAGCAGCGCCACATGACCAGGCACCCTCCCTCTCTTCATCCATTTTGCAACTTGCCAGTATGGTATGCAGCATGAGGCAGCTAGTTCTTCTAATGTAAAATTAACAAAGCGGCAGCATTTTGCCACCCTTTCGCTTGACCACCCATCAAGGATGCCTGCCTCTCTCCAGAAGCGGTACGCTCTGTAGGCTCGAGGGTTATTGATTCCATTTAGTAGGAATCTCCTGCCTTTTTGTTTGCCTTCCCCGCCATGATCATCATCACTGGAACGCCGTCTTCCTCGTTTTTTTTACCAGCCTCATAGCCCTCAACGCTCACCTTGTTAATGGATAGCACGGCTTGATCGGATGTCTGTTCGTCAAGGCTGCCCGAGACAGTCATGGTGCATTCCTCCCCCGGTTCCTTGCTGTTAAAGTAGTCGGCCAAGCCCTCGTTGTCGTCGAGATTGAGGATGACTTTGTCGTTTATTTTATTAAGTGCCATAGATGTCCTTATAATTAAGGTAACTTGCTAATCAACTCCGCAATGTATTAAGTGTGGCCGGACATTTTCCTGTGGCAAGTAGTTTCTGCCGCCAGTTAATTCCAGTTTTAAAAGAGGATATGATATTGAGTCGAACTTGTGGATGTATTTAGAACGCTTGGGTTTAATCCCCGCCTTGTCATCCCCCTCCAGGTTATTGAGTGTGTCGATTGTGTTCTGGCATACGGCTGAGACATAGAATTCATCCTGAAACAGCTTGCTTTGGAGTATCCTGACCCGCGCCTCAACGCTGCCGCTGCCCTTCGGGCAACCCTGCAACTTGATCTTCCCGCTGCTGAACCTCTCTATGTCCCAGGAATCATAGCTTCCCTCCCCGCCGGGATGCCAAGTGTTTATACTGCTGGAGTCAGAGATATGCTGGTACTTAAACCCGTAGCCCATCCGCCTGTCCCACTTGGCCATCTTCTGTAGGATTTCCTGAACCAATCTCTTGTACAGTATCCTTTCCCCCAAGTGATCAGCCTCATCTATCACGATCCAGACCAACTTGCCCTTGGTCGGCACAAGCTGAAGGAACGTGACGGAACTGAACACCTGGCCCAGGTCATACCCTATGATTATGGGGTATCCCTTTACCGGAACCAACCCGTCGCCGCGCATGGCATCGCCCCTGATGTGTGCAGATGGCTGAAAGTAATCCTTGAACAGCGCCTCTCCAGTTGGCCTGTCCACCCATTCGCCATCGATTAACCTTCGCTTCTCTACTGGGTCTGTCCGCAGAATCCTGTGGAGATTCTCGACGTATCCACTCGGCAGCCTGTCCAGATTCTCCGTGATAGGGACATGGTAGACCTCCATATCGCCGTCCTTCTCGCCCGTCTCCTCGTTGTAACACTCCTCAAAGAAGACCTTGTACACCCAGTGGCTTGGCCCTTCAGGGTTGCAACTCGCACAATACTGCTGCGGCCCTGTCACTCCGCGCCTTCTGCCCAACTGTGCTGCCGGATAAGTCAGGTATTCCCTGCCATCACAATTGGTGATCTCATCCACATAAACCATCGACGGGGCTGGGCCTTTCACCCGCGACTCAACTGCGGCAGCATATGGGATGGATACAAGCAGAAGCTTGGACCAACCGCCGAAACGATTCTTTATCCACCTGTGCCTGTCCTTTGTGTTTGGGTCTAGCTTTGCGGCAGTAGTTTCCAACCCGATGCCTTGCTCCCATGAAGGAATGATGAGGGTGTCCAAGTCATGCCAGATACCTTCAGAGCCTGTCCTGATTGAGGGGGCAACGATTAACACCAAGGCATTATCGTTCTCATACGCATGTCTTATAACCTTGTGGCCAAAGGCTATTGTTTTCCCTGACCCCTTCTCGCCGTAGCCCAGCACGAATCGCGAGGGGGTATCAAATATTTTCTGTTGCGTGGGGTTTAGGTCAGGCGTCCAAGTGCCTTTAGCCTTCGGGCCTGGTGTGACTTTAAGCGTGGAAGCTGCCAATGCCTCTATGTCGTCATCTTTAAAGTAGGTCACACCACCATTTAAACAACTTCGGGTTACTCTTGAACACAGTGCATAGGCCGGTTGCTATCCGGTGCGCCACCTTCTCCTCGTCGCTATCCTCCTCCAAGCCCATAGCAAAATAAATTGCGTGGATTATTTCGTGTAGGATTACGTCAGCCATCTGGTCTTTTGCCAGCCCTTCAGTTACTCCAATAGTCTGCGTGTCGTAGCAGCAAAAGCCATACGCCTCTGCCGCATTGTGCATAGCCCTGTCCAACCACTTAATCTTGAATGTCAGGTTTAGAACCCGAATCCTTTTGGGTAGTGCCTTCGTTGATGGTAACCGTCTTGGCATCCGTCTTAATTTGTATCGCCTGCACTGGGGTGAACCCAGGCTTGCCTGATTTCCTGCCCTGTTTAATCTCCTCTTTCTTCGCCAGTATCTGAGCCTGTGTGAACGCCGCCTTCTGCACCCTGTCGTTCAACTCCAAGAGGTGCTTCACCAGCCTCGACCTGTCTTCTCTCAGGGTTTTCTCCCGCTCGAGATCATCAATGCCGCCAGCAATCTCCCCCCTCACATCCCTGACATCACTCATCAGGTCAGCAAAAAGCTTGGCCGCTCCACCGTCCACCATGTTTCGGACGCTGTCAAAGGATTGCCTTGCGAACACAGAGTAGGCGACAGCCTCATCTGCCGCTTTGCCCGTGATCCCGACAGCGGACAGCCCCGCCTTTAGAAGCCTGTCCTGTTTCTTCAGTTCCACCGCGAACTTTTCCTCCGGTTCCTCCTTTTTTATCGGAGTGCGGTTAACCGTTTCAGGCTCCTTGAGTGTACCCTTGGGATGCTTGCCCCATCTGGCGTGAAACTCTTGGTCGCCCCTTATCAGCCGCTTGATTTTTTGCTCAGACATATCAAGCAGCTTGGACGCAAGCTTTATGTCGCCTTGAGTTTCCTCAAGGGCTTTATGGATGCCCAGCCTTACCTCGTCGCTCAATGTCATGCCACCCTGGCAACCGGCTTAAATTTATTCTTGTCCTTTATATACACCTGAGTCGTCGCCACATTGCTGTGGCCCAAGTCCTTGGCAATCTCCCACCACGGCTTACCCTTGATGCTGGCGTTGGTGGCATAGGTTGCCCGAAGACTATGGAAAGATTTCCCATCTATCCCCAAGGCGTTCAATATCCTGCGGAACATAACAGAGTGATAGCTTCTCCTCTTGGGATCCTCATGCCGCGCCTTGTCCGCTGGGAAGAAGTATTCTCTAGTGCGGGTCTGGGTTTCATCTCCCGCCCAGTTCTTCAGCTTGTTATTAAGGCTCTTGCTGATCGGCAACTCAACACGCTTGTCTCTCTTCTCAGTCCATACCGCCAGCGTGGATTCCTTGTGGTTATGCGAGGCACACTCAAGGCGGCAGATGTCACCGATACGCAGTCCTGTCTCATACGACAGGTGTATGGCTAGGTTCCAGAAGCCTTCAGTCATGGAGTTCATCCAGTTGAATTCATCCTTGCTGAACACCTCTTTCTCCTTCACCTCCTTCTGTGCATGTGAAAGCTTCTTCATGTTAACCCTGACCAGCTTGGCCGGATTGCCCTCAAGCCACCCCTTTGCGTTGCAATACTGTATGTAATTGGAGAGTGCCGACAATGCGATGCGCCTTGAGTTGGCCTTGTTGTCACTGGATTCGTTGTTAATATGACTGGTGATCTGTTTCTCCGTGATTTGACCAGGCGTCTTGGCCATCAGCTTCTTCGCCCTGAGAAACTTGGTGATGTGAATGACCGTTTCCTGCACGGTTCTGTCTGATTTACCAATAGTATCCGACCATTCCACATACTGCTCCAAGGCTTTCTCGTTGCTGATCTTCGTCCCTCCTTTCATCTTGAAGAACACGCTCTCTCGGAGAGAGTTGGCGTCAAGCAACGCCTCCATCTTCTCGATGTCCGCCTCCTCGCACATCTTCTCTGCATCCTGCCTGTTAGTGCAGCGAGTGCTGAGTTCCTTCGTTCCTTCAACGGTCTTGAAGGACACATAGTACACACCTTTTTTCTTTTTGAGTTTCATATGTTTAAGTTTCTTACATAGCAGTTCTTCCTGAACTCCTGCCGCTTCTTCTCTACCCACCTGTCTTCCAGTCTTTGCTCAATGCGTTTCTGTTCCTTCTTTATTGAGTTGTTGTGTTTCTGTATCTTCCCCTCAAATACCCCTATCCTCCTGTTTATTCCTTGGCACAACACTCCAAGCCTCCTTATCTCCCCCTGCAACTGCCTGATCTCAGTGTTACATTTTGATATCTTATCCGTGTTGCCGCTCTTCTCCCTGACGGAAGATGCTATCTTCTCTTCCAGTGTCCGCACACGCTTCCGTGCTGACGCCAGTCGCTTGCTCTTGCGAATTGCCCCCTCGAGATCCTCCTTTGGTAGTTTCATAATGTGTCACCCACTTCAAAACCAAAGGCTTATAGAAAACATCCCACTCATCTGAAACCTTGAGGTATCTAAATGACGGACGCTTCCTAATGTAATCAGTCACCCTCCGCATGTCCCTGGAACTGAACAGGTCAACCCCACATGCCTGACTGAATGCCTTTAGCGCATAGATATCCACCCCCGCCCAGTCGGTGCAATGACTCAGCGACACCACCTGGCCCTCAGACAGACCCGATTTCTCTGCTATCTCTGAATTCGTTAGCGGCCTGCCCCTTGGGACGCGAGCCAACAACCGAACTAAGCAGGGGGGATACCTATCAATCTGATCCCAAAACCTGTAAACGATTTTGTTCAAACAGAATTTAAGGTGACACATCCCTTGGGTAGGTCAAGGGAATTCCGCAGCAAGGCGGATTAGTT
>Ga0098052_1001754_pt1 | contig 13339 bp, 17 predicted proteins | sample 15_taG_FD_81591 | JGI IMG/M metagenome (GOLD analysis project Ga0098052, IMG submission 81591) | Marine viral communities from the Subarctic Pacific Ocean - 15_ETSP_OMZ_AT15312 metaG | ecosystem: Environmental > Aquatic > Marine > Oceanic | place: Pacific Ocean | collected 2015-01-18 | reverse complement strand
TTTCAAACTTGGCTAAAGTCAACACAAATAAGACAAGACTTGATCAGTGTTGTAATTGATATTACATGTGAGTTTGATATGTCTTCGATTGCTGGTATCAGTATTCCCGGTTTTGGAAGAGGTTGGGGAAGAAGTGGAGGCAATGAGTCATCGAGTGATACAGATACAGATGCAGATACAGATGCAGATGAAATAGCATCAGACATGATGGGTAGAATGCAAATGTCTGCTGCAATACAAAACAATACTGGCATAACAGGACCAGGACCTGTGACACAGATAGGGAACCAAATAGGAAATCTTATTTCACAGATCTGAAACTAATAAATGTATATTATACTTATAAAACAAATAACTGACCGGAGAGATTGATGAATTCGTCTACAAGAAAATTAAGAAAAATTTTAAGTGAAGAGTCTGGAATAAAGAGTATTGAAAGAGACTTTAGAACCTCTCCTTTCTTTACACAGCTTCCAAACCTAGACATGAAAACCATGTCAAAAAAAATCTATTCAGAAAGTGTCAATAAGCAGCTTCTAACAGAGGCATCTCAGGCTGATCTTAGATTGCAAATAGCAAGAATTCAAGCTGCTGTGGGAGGCCCAGGCACTGGTGTAAGGGGACTATACGATCCTGGAGGTCCTCTTGATCCTGCTGGTCTTGATTTTTGGAACCTCGGTATTGTAGATGATGCATACGGGGATCTAGACTGTATAGCTACGTTAAAAACAGAAATCTCAACAATGTCCGGAAGCCTCGGGGCTGTTTCTGAAAAAGTTGTAAACAGGGTTAGAACATTAGTTAAAAACGAATCAAAAACTGGACAAAATAAACTTGGTTGGTTTTCATGGATGGCATGTCACTGGTGGCTTTCATCAGCATCGACATCACTTACAAATGCGCAAGACACTACTATTCCGGCTATTTCTCCTAGCGCAGATGATATTATGATCTACTGGAATACACAAGTCATAGGACCTCTATCATTAGGTGAGGGCGAGCCAAATTCCAGTACATGGGCCATGAATACTTTTTCAAACTTAGCATTAACTATTGAAAATGTTGGAGGTAGCGCTGCATTAGAGCCCCTCGAGGGTCCTGTGTCTGCACTAACAGGATATTCTGGGTTTATCGGGTCGAGTATTTACATACCAGATAATGATTCTATGCATGCACGACCAGAAATTGAGCTGACCGACGGCTGGGTGGTAAACGGTGCCTTTCTATTCAATTGTATTAATCATGCACTAGATCAAAGCTATGTAGGTGTTGATACACTTCAAGGTGTGGAATCTTTGCTTGTTGCACTAGAAAATGGGGGTGACCCGTACCAGATAGAAGACCCAACAGCAGCTGGGACTGGAATTAATATCCTGTGGTGGTTCCAGAACGGCTCTGGGTCTAATTTAATAGACAGGGTCGAGGGTCTTACAGGAGACTTGTGGTTCATGAGCTCACTATTTCACAAAGAAGGCATGGATGAGACAAAATCTAGTGTCATACAAACTCTTAGAAGAAATAAAACACGTAAGTCTAGAGGAGATAGGATCCTAATAGAGAGCTCGATTAGAACAAATAAGAAACCGTTACTTTATTTTGTAAGACCCAGAACAAACGTCGACATTATAAGAGAATCTGTTAGAAATGCTATGAGACCCATTATTAGAAAGAATATTAAGCTTTTGAATGAAAACATATCAATTACATTGGGCCCAATTTCTAAACCAATGATTCCGCCAGCTCTATGCATATTTGATGAAGAAGAGCCGGCAGTGACTACACCACCAGTTCCTGTTCCTCCAGTTCCTCCTGTTCCTCCAGTACCAACACCAACACTATGTGCAGATGGCTCAACTCCCCCATGTAGCGGAGGAACTGGCGGGATGACTGCACCAACAGTTCCAGGTTACTGCGATGCGCCAGGAGGCCAGTGGGCCGAAATTCGAACCGGGGGTCATATTGGATATTTTGCTACGTCCGGCATCGGGGCAGATATAGGTGCTCAAGTGGCAACGTTTCTAATAGGTAGGGCTGCTGGGACAGTTAGGGTTCGCAGTGAAGTCCAAGTATCAATTACTAGGGGGAAAATGCACAGAACTAGAGAGATTCGCGGGAATTCCCTGCCAGACGGTTTCATAAACAGAGTAGAAAGAGATATTAGGCGCGTTGTAAAAAATGCAGTAAGTGCAGCAGGTCTAGGCAATGATGCAAACGGCACTGTTAATATCCAGATCTACCCAGATGATTGCGCGTGATTCCAGGACAGCTCTGGATATAAGGAAGCATAGTGAAGGTTAGAATACCAAGGGAAGTACTGAAGAAGATCATCAGTGAAGAGCTGGATAGGTACATGACAGTTACAGAGCGTGCCGGAGGCGGTGTAGGACTATTCCGGTTTGGAACCATGGCTGGCAATCATGGCCGGACTAGATCACAGGAATACGTATGCGAGATTGACAAGCAGTCTAGCCGCAAAGAAGCCCTTGCTGAAGAAATGCAAAGCAGCTTTGGTGTTGTAAAAGAAAAAATAAACTCTCTTTTAGCCACAGACAAGTTTGAAAGTCTAACAGCAAGGTATACTACATACACTCCTTTTTCTTCCGGCGGGACTTTCTCAAAAATCAATGCTGTTACAGCAGCGGGTTGTCCCGGGTCGTACGAGGTTAGAGTAGACGTCGGCGGTGGAAGCAGAATGAATGAGCTGAGATTTGATTTCTATAAAGAGCTAAGTGGTATCGTAAGTGGGACTGATTTGCCAAGCTTGAGCATGGTTGAGGCAATATCTGGCTCAACAGGAGGCGTAGGTGGCATTACTAGTATAGATGACATTAAAAGAATTGTCTATACATCAGCTCCAGATATTACAGAACTGCAAGCTACTTGGGAAGCAAAAGCATGGGAGACACAAACAGCCGCTGCGGATGCGGATGCGGATGCGGATGCGGATGCGGGTGCTGATACCCTAAATATGGACAGCCTTTTAATGGAGCTCAAGTGAGTTTCTCACTCATATATTTTTCTACCGCTATTAGATTTTTTTGCAAAAAGCTTTATTAGAGCACCAGCTGCAGAATTGGCTTGATTTTCATGGAAGCCGCCGATATCTTGAACTGGTCCTCTTATTTGGCCCATATCGTCTTGCCTCATATGAGTCATTTCGTGTGCTATTGATCTACATACATCAACTAGAGCTCTATTTTTTCCATATATTGCAATATTTCTATTGCCCGGATTGTAATACGCTGTTGTTTGAATCCCAGTAGGTTCTCTATCAGCAACAATAAATACTTTATAGTCTGTTGTAGGAGATAGTGATTCATGACAAAAATGTACAAAATCGCTTAAGACGTTAATTTTATCTATAGGGATGTTTAGATCTTTTTGTATTATTAGTTTTTTCATTTATATCTCTTCATCTCTAAATAGGAACACTATGGCAAAAAAGAAAAAAATCAAAGAAAAGAAAGAAAAGAAAGAAATTATTACATCTTACAAGGATTATGAGCTTGGTGAAAAAGTATGGGGCCTCTATGTTGATGGGTCTGTTGTAGAGGGCACTATTAATAAGTTCTATATAACATGCGAATCTGAGCCCTGCATATCTATATTAACCCAAGATAGAGGTTGTAGAATAATAAAAGAAAAATTAACTAGAAAGAAGAAAATTACAAGAGCAGAGGCAGCTATTTTAAAAAATCTATAATATCTTCTCTTGTCGGCCCTAGCGATATGTTTTCCATATTTACCATTACAGCATCAATCATACCTACGACTTCACCATTTCTATTAATAACGGGTGATCCTGAGCTTCCTGGACCGGCAGGTATCGTATATCCATACCACCCGTTTGGAAATGTTCCAGTGAGATATCCGCTAAAAATCATTGCATTTTCTCGAGTAAATATTCCATAAGGTGCTGATATATTATATAGCTCTTCACCGACCAATGGATCACGTGTTGAAATAGGTAAAATATTAATACTGGAATCAGGAACAAGAACAGTACACATGTCTCGATCTTCGTCTGATTTTACTACTATTCCCCTGTGTCGATTTCCAGATACATCTAGGACATACAAAGATGACGAAACTTTTATTAGGTCTTCTGAGTCTATTACTCCATAGCTTTTCATGCTATCGCAGACATGACCAGCAGTCATTATAATACTTCCTACAGAAGTTTGCTTAACACCAAAGCCAGACCCGGTCGTGCTTTCAGAGTGAATAATACCTAAGTCAATACATGAGCTTGGGTCTAAGTCCGGGCCACATGAAAAGCCAGAGTATTCTATGTCTATGACTATCTTTACAAATGCATCTCTTGAATTTTCAATTGATTTTCTTGTAGTGTACGCTGATATGTGTGTGCATCCTGACAAGGTGGTCAAGACAGTCAAGAAAAATACAAACTTTTTTTGTATGCAAACAAACAAAATAATACCCGCTAATAAATATTAGTGTATAGTTGAATAATTCTTGCACTTGTCATGATAATTTTTAATTTAGTAAAAATGTCTTCATGATCATTCAAGATTGCTAAATATTTTTTGAGGAAATTATGAAAGTATATAAATCGGTTAAAGAATTTAGAGAATTTATCGATCGAGATAATGATTGGGGAAACGTTCCAGTCTATATGACGTCTGGCGGCTTTGACCCCTTGCATGTTGGTCACTTAAGATGTATACAAGCAACAGTTGATCTGGCGGAGTCGGATGGAGGATACGTCGCTATCATCATTAATGGCGATGGTTTCCTCGAAAGAAAGAAGGGGAAAGCGTTTATGCCGGCTGCCGAACGAGCAGAAATTATTGCAGGGATATACGGGGTTGATGCTGCTATTATTTGGGATGACGGTGGACAAACAGTGATTGGTGCTATAGAGATATTAAAGCCTGACTTCTTCACAAAGGGCGGTGACAGAGCGTCGCCAGAAGATATTCCAGAATGGGATATTTGCGAAGAAGTAGGCTGCAAAGTCATCTTTGGTGTAGGGGGCAATGAAAAAGTTCAGAGCTCATCAAATCTTATTAAAAATTCATAAAACGACTGCGGGTAATCGAATATTTATTTATGAGGGGCAGATTTGTGAAAAATTCTGGATGTGGAATAGTTGTAGTAAGAAAATTTTCAAACAGTTGGAAAATTCTCGGCTTGAAAGACGGTGGCGAATATGACCTTACAAAAGGACATAGAGAAAAAAATGAAACTGCTCTTGAGTGCGCCATAAGAGAGACAGAAGAGGAATCCGGAATAAGATTTAATGATTTAAATTTTCAATTTGGAGACATAACATTTTCTGTTCCAAACGTTCTATTCTTTATTGCATCCACGACATGCAATCCTGTAATTAGGCCCAATCCAGAAACTGGAATAATAGAGCATGATTCTGCAGACTGGCTTTCGTTTGAAGAGATGGAAGCGCTTTGTTTTCCATATTTAAAGCCTGCTGTTCTGTGGGCAAAAGGAATAATAGAAAAATGAAACCCATCATTGTTGAAAATAGTAAGATTCCTAAAGCTCTTAGTATTATTATTGAAATAGGAGCAATTACATTATGGCCTTTTATATTTTTTAGAGGCGCTGCAAACAAAACAACGTTAAATCATGAAAAAATACACATTAGGCAGTATAATGAATTATTAGTGATCGGATTTTTAGTCCTATATGCGCTTGACTGGCTTTGGGGTATGATAAAATACAAAAATGGAAAAACAGCATATGCACGAATTAGATTTGAACAAGAAGCATATGAAAATCAATATTTTGATCATTATTTAGAAAGTAGGGCTAGACACGCTTGGAAAAAATATAAGGTTTAATATATGTCTATTTTTAAAAATCACAAGAGGTCAGCTGATAGATCAGCTTCTGATAGAAGACGTCACAAGAAAAAAATAGAAGATGCACTTCGTGAAGGTGTTTATGATATAGTATCTGAAGAGTCTATTATAGGGCAGGACGGAAAGAAGAAAATAAGAATTCCTGTAAAAGGAATAAAAGAATATAGGTTTATTTACGGAGAAAACAATAAAAATAAAAAAGTCGGAGCAGCTCCTGGAAAAAATATAAAAAAAGGCCAAAGAGTAGGGAGAAAACCTCAGAAAAAGCCAAGTACAGGAAATAAGCCCGGGAAAGAGGCTGGTGAAGAATATTATGATGTAGAGATAACTCTAGAAGAGCTCGCATCGTATCTTTTTGACAGCCTCAATCTTCCAGATCTTGAAAAGAAAATGTTCAAGAATGTTATGGGAGAAAAATTTAAAAGAAAAGGATATAGGAACCAGGGGATCAGACCAAGGCTTGATAAAAAGAAAACTGTAATTAATAAAATGAAAAGAAAGGCAGCGCAGTCAAGAGTGGGAAATAATAAATCTGCAGAAGAAGAGAATGATGACAGATTTCCTTTTCATGAATCTGATTTAAAATATAAATTTATCAAGCCCACGCCGAGAGAAAGTTCAAATGCAGTTGTTTTCTTTATAATGGATGTATCGGGGTCCATGACAAAAAGAAAAAAATACATAGCTAGAAGCTTTTTCTTTTTACTTTACCAATTCTTGAATCACAAATATAGCAACGTTGACGTTTTATTTATTGCTCACACTACTGATGCACATGAAGTTAATGAAGAACAATTCTTCTCTAGAGGCACCGGAGGTGGCACGCTTATCTCATCTGCTCTTGATTTAACATACGACATTATTAACAAGAGGTACCATCCGAACAGCTGGAATATATATTCTTTTCACTGTTCTGATGGTGACAACTGGCAAGATGATAATGATAAAGCTGTAGATATGTCACAAAAGCTAAAAGAGGTTTGTCAGCTATACGGGTATTGCGAAATCAAACCTGAAAGTGAAGAATACGGATGGGTTACAGCTGGTGGAAATACAATAACTAGAAGATACGAAGAAATAGAAGATAGTAAGTTTAAAATTGTTAAAATAAATGACGAAACACACATATGGCCGTCATTTAAAAAGTTTTTTGGAGGAAGAGATGTCTGATTGGACTTTTTCGGATTTAGAAGAGTGGGATAATAGGATATCCAAGCTTGCAAAAACATATAATCTAGACTGGTTTCCCATAAATTACGAAGTCTGTGATTATTACGAGATGATTGGTCACATGAGTTATCACGGTCTCCCATCACACTATGATCACTGGAGCTATGGTAAATCATTTGAAAGAACACATCAGATGTATAATTTGGGAATGGAAGGGCTTCCTTACGAGCTTATTATCAATAGCAACCCCTCTATTGCATATCTTATGAAAGAAAACGCTTTGTACTTACAAGCTCTTATTATGGCACACTGTATAGGCCATAGTGACTTCTTTAAAAACAATAAAGAGTTTAAAAATACTAAGCCTGTATCAGTTGTCGCAAAATTTAGAAATGCCAAAAAAAGAATACAGGGATATATTGAAGATACAAACATCGGAATTAAAAAAGTTGAAAATCTTTTAGATGCTGTCCACGCAATACGGTTTCAGACAGAGTGGTACGATATTGATAGACCTTCACACACAGAACTTAGAAAAAAATATGAAATATTAAAAAGGGACGACAAGTCTGAAAAATATTCAGACTTTAATATTGAAAAGTTTCCGCTAGAGCCTGATTTTGATATATTAAAGTTTTTTATTGATAATTGTAGACACATGGCTGAGTGGGAAAAAGATATTATTGAAATTGTTCGGTCTGAGTCTCGTTATTTCATACCCTAAATTAAAACAAAAATTATGAACGAGGGTTGGGCATCATTCTGGCACTACAAACTAATGAATGAGGTTGGCTTACCCGGAAGCATGCATATACCCTTTATTAAATCACACAATCAAGTTATAAGACCCCACATTGGTGGCATCAATCCGTATCATCTAGGGTTTTGGCTTTTTAAAAAGATAGAAAAAGAATCGGGACTAGATGAGTGCTTTTTTGTTAGAGAGAATTTTAATGATGAATCATTTTTAAGAACTTTTTTAGATTATGATAGCATGTTAGAGCTTAATCTATTTACTTATTCAAAAAAGAAAGAGGCATATACTATAGATGAAATATCATCTACAGACGGGTGGAAAGAAGTAAAAGAAGACTTAATAAAGAGTGTGGGAATGAATGGAATGCCAAGAATGTTTGTATCAGAGCTAGAAAAAACGGGCGAGCTTTTGATTGAACACGAGCATGACGGAAGGGACTTAGAGTTAAATCATGCTGAAGCAGTAGTTAATCATATGACTAATATCTGGGGAGACATGGTAAAGCTAAAAACAATAATCGAAGAAGAGCTTTGGGAAATTTAACAGTGCATATTTAACAGTATAATTGGCTATACTAACAGGATAAAAGATGAAAAAGACAAATAATAAATTTTTAGATATTATTAATGAGCAAAGAAGTAAAAAAAAGGCAAAGAAATTCAATGGTACATTTCTAGAATATCTTAGCCTCGTAAAAGATAATCCTGAAATTGCTCAGCTAGCCCATAAGCGCTTATATAATATTATAAACGAGCAAGGAATCACTGCCCTTGAGGAGTCTGATTCGCGGTGCAGGCGACTATTTGGAGGAAACGAGACAAAAACATATGACTATTTCCAGAAAGAGTTTTTTGGTATGGAGCGGGTCATATCAAAAGTAATGAACTTTCTTCACTCTGCATCGAAAAAAGGAGAAGAAAGTAGACAAGTCCTATTATTTTTAGGACCAGTAGGTGCAGGAAAATCCGCCCTTACAGAGCATATCAAATCAGCTCTAGAGCTTGCGCGTCCGTACTATCATCTTTCCGGAGACCCTATGCGAGGCGAACCTTTACACCTCATTCCTAGATCTCTTAGAGAAGAATTCGAAGCACTTCTGAATGTTAAAATTGAAGGTGATATTAGCCCAGTTGCAAGGCATATGCTCTTAAATGAGCTTGATGGGAAATATGAAAGCTTTCCTATTGTTGAATCAACATTTTCGCAAAGAGCGAGAAGGGGAATTGCTGTCGTTCCTCCAATGGATGCAAACAGTCAAGATGTTTCCGTTTTAATTGGGTCAGAAGATATATCGAAGCTTGATATGTATCCAGAAGATGATCCTAGAGTTCTCTCGTTGAACGGTGCATTTAATGTTGGTAACAGAGGTATAGTAGAGTTTGTAGAAGTTTTTAAAAATGAAATCGAATTTCTTCATACAATAATTACAGCAACCCAGGAAAAAAGAGTACCGTCACCTGGGAAAAACGATATGATCTATTTTGATGGTGTTATTATTGCGCACTGCAATGAGGCAGAGTGGAATAAGTTCAAAAGTGAGCATACAAACGAAGCAATTATGGATCGAATTGTAAAAATTGATGTACCGTATATCTTAGAACTTGATCAAGAGTGCAAAATATATGAAAAACAACTAAGCAGATCTGATTTTGATGCCCATATTGCACCTCACACTATAAAAATAGCCTCTATGTTTTCAGTTCTTTCTAGGTTAAAACCCTCTCAGAAGTGTGACATTCTTACTAAAATGAAAATCTATAATGGTAGTGATGTAATAGAAAAGGGAAGAGTAAAGAAAATTGACATAAACGACTTAAAAGAGGAGGTTAGGCATGAAGGGATGGATGGTATTTCTACTAGATTTATTATGAAATCTATAGACAATGCGCTAGCTTCTTCTGATAAAAACATGATTACACCCATATCAATAATTGATGCACTTACAACCCATGTAAAAGATCAAATTATCAATGAAGATCATAGAACTCGTTACTTGGAATTACTTCAAAAAGTAATCAGAGAAGAATATCTTAAGATACTAGAAAGCGAAATAGCAAAAGCGTTTATTGCAGCATATTCAGAGCAGGCGCAATCTCTATTTGATTCATACCTTGACCATGCAGAAGCATTTACAACAAACAGTAAATTAAAAGACAGGGTGACAAAAGAAGAAATGCAACCAGATGAACATTTTTTACAGTCGATAGAAGAGCAAATCGGAATAACTGGCTCATCACGAGATGGATTTAGATCAGATGTAACAGCATATATGTTTGCAAAAATGAGGCATGGGGAAAAAATCACATATAATAGTTATGAACCACTTAAAGAGGCTATAGAATCATATCTGATATCATCTGTAAAAGATATTGCAAGAATAGTTACAAAATCTAAAACGAGAGATGATAATCAAAGACAAAAATATAGTGATATGGTTAAAACAATGATAGATGATTATGGATATACTGAGAGCTCTGCAGAGGAAATTTTAACATTTGCATCTAATAATCTCTGGAGGGACAGTTAAAAATGATTACAAAATCGATAAGAGAAACCAAGGGTTTTACAAGCATACTAGGTCATAAAAATTTTTTATATCCCGGCAAAACTAGCGTATGCATTCCAAGAGGATCCATCGTAAAAAGGGTTCCATGGGTGGCAATTGGAAAACTTTTACCCTTCAAAATAGAGACAAAATCTATTTTTGAACTCTACCAGATAAATTCAAATAAAAAATACTCTATAATTTGGATAGATAGAAAAGACATACAAGATGAAAGAGACTAGCATACAAATAGTAAAACACAGCACGATAGAAAACGAGGCAAGTTCCGGTGCAAGAAAAATGCTTCAATCTTTGGAAAAAAGAGAAAAAACTCTGATAGCTAATAACGGCTTAGGGATAATAACGAAAGATATTGTACAGAGATCTATTTATGAAAAAAAGGACTCTGTATATGATGTGCTTATAAAGCCGCTTGTAGTTTCGTCTGCTATAGAGTCTGAAATTTTATATCCCGGGTCTGGCGAGCTTTCACTTCTTCTATCACTCTCCTTTATTTCGTCGCTTATAAAAAAACAAAAAACCATAAGCGGCGAGACAAAAGCGATATCTGACGATATTTGCAAAAATCTATCTACGCCTTTTCACAAAACAGATGTTCAAAAAATTATAAACACTGTTACAGAAGACAAAGAAGTGTCTAGAATTATAAAACTTGCAATAAAAGAATCGGGATCTAGCAGTAAAATATTTATTGAGGCAATACCCAGAAGTGAATCTATTGTTGAGGTTTCAAACGGATATTTTATTAAACACAGCGCGTCTGTTGAGACTTCGTGTTTTTTCTCAAAAAGTAAATCATGGGAAAAAAGAAATACCAGGATTATTATTATTGATGGTGATATAATTTCCGTTGGTGACATTCATTATTTGTTAGAATCTGCATCTAAAAATAAAGAACCCTATATGGTAATAGCAAGATCATTTTCTGCGGATGTCCTCAACACTATTCATTCAAATGTTCAAAAGGGAATAATAGATGTAATTCCTGTTGATATTCCTTTTGAACAAGAGACAGCAAACATTTTAGTCGATATTGCTGCAGCATGTAACTCAGACATTGTATCTGTTCTAAAAGGAGACCTGATATCGAAGTCATGTAGTGAGCCTCTCCCGGCGGTTTCTAAGATAGCAATACATTCAAAAGGGATACATATAGAGAATGCAACATCAGACAAGAGATGTAAAGATTTATCAATCAATATAAAAAAGAGGCTAGTTGAAACAGAAGATTTTGAGCTAAAAAAGATGCTGTCAAATAGAATATTGTCACTGACCGGGTCTAAAACAACTATAAAAATAGGAAAACATCTAAGCAGTCTAAACCCTACTGTGTTTGAAGACATTGACAAGATTCTCAGAACAATATCATCAGCAACATCGTTTGGGGTTCTAAATCGGTGTGATGTAATAAAGTATATTAAAAATCAAAATATTTGTGATGATGAAAAAGAAATACTAGTGTGTGCTCTTAGATCATTTTCACGAGGTCACGTGTTTCCATCCAAGTCTGTTTCTGTGTCAATTAAAAAAAGCATATCTACATTCAACATGATTAAAAATATATCATGTGGTTTATTAGCAGTTAGATAGTTATTATAATATAAAAATAGCCACCCAGGAGGATTTCATGGCGAAAAAGACAGCAAACAGTGAAACAATGACAGAAGCGAACATATATAAATCTGTATCACAGAGCGTAAAAACTCTTATGGATTTTACAAAAGAAAAAACAGTAATGAATATTGTTTCATCGGTAAATTCTGGGAATATAGTAATAGATGCTACAGACTTGCAAAAATTAACTGCGATGGTCAATACATCTATTGACCAATCCTTAACTGCCGGTTTTTCTAGCGTTGAACATTCAATCAAAGAAATAGCAAAAAATAGATGAAAGGCATCCGCCATCTTGTACAGTGTCATTGTGTTTTACCGCAGTTTAGAAAATCAAACCCTGTAATCTTTCATAAGTTTCCAGTATTTTCAATTGTGGGTGATAATGATGTCATTGAAGCAAAGTTTGTACAGTGTGAAAACTGTAATGTCATACATAAAGTAGTAGACCTTTGCAAATCAGAAATAGCAATAGGCAAAGATGAATCTAGCACAGTTATCAACATAGATGATATAAAGCTATCATTATCAGAAGATATTATAAAAATCTTAGAAAGACATAATTGTCATATTTCTGTATGGGAAAATGTAAGGTTTATATTTGAAACAGAGAGATGGGGAGAACGTGTTAAGCTTAGTGAAAGCATTGAAAAAAAAGATACAAGTTATAAACTTCTCTATATTGATAGCTACGACAAAGCAAGAATAAAAACTGAAATAAGGGTAAACGAAGTATGGAATCAGAAATAGTATCGTATGGAAAATCAGACAGCGAATTGACTGCTGAGAAAAGTGTGCAATGTAGAGAGATTGTTGCAAGAATTGTAGAGTTTGGTGTCTCACAAGAGCAAATAGAGAAAATTATTTCCCTGTTGTCTCTTGAGCTAGAAAATAGAGAAGATATATTAGCAATATCAGAAATTTTTAATAAAAAAAATGACGCAAAAACAAAAAAAGAAGTAAAAATTATTTATAATGATTAATTATATAAACATGGGAGATGACAATGTCGCAAACAGGTAACCTAATTTCACAATGGGAAGAGCTTAGAGTTTTAGTAGAGAGTTTAAATCTTGATATTGTGAAAAACGCAAATGGAAATAGATCGGCGGGTGTAAGGGCGCGTCGCGGGCTGAGGGATGTTAAAAAGCAGGCAGCTGCTCTTGTCAAGGTATCTCTCGAGTCAGATAAGGCTAGATAATATATGGGCTCGCACCGGTTTCGACGCGGTAATGAAGAACGATAGTGCAGGTGGTCACACGATACAGTAGACCTAAAATACGGTATCAAAACGATAATTGCAAATAACAATAATCACTTCCACGCCGTAGCTTTAGCTGCTTAGTGGTGGGGTTTTCAATAACCTTATTACCCAAAATTGAATAATAG
>Ga0098052_1001751_pt1 | contig 13344 bp, 27 predicted proteins | sample 15_taG_FD_81591 | JGI IMG/M metagenome (GOLD analysis project Ga0098052, IMG submission 81591) | Marine viral communities from the Subarctic Pacific Ocean - 15_ETSP_OMZ_AT15312 metaG | ecosystem: Environmental > Aquatic > Marine > Oceanic | place: Pacific Ocean | collected 2015-01-18 | reverse complement strand
TAGATTTCTTTTAAAGCTTATCCACGGTGTGGCGGATCTGCAAGAAGCGTGCCAACCTGAGACCCTGCAAGATCCGTGCCATATAAGTTGTAAAGAGTTTGTCAAGTTGTGAAACGATCATTACTTGTAAAGTTTATGTCAACACTTTGTTAAAAAGAAAAAGGTTGGCATGGTTATTGCAAAGAAAGAAAAGTTGGTACGGTAATTGCATAATAGCAGGAACCATGCCGACCGGGCGATCCGTGGCACGGGGCGAAAACGTTGGCAGGTTTCCTATAGGATGCTATGTAAGGGTGGAGCGAAAAACCTTACAACCCCGGAACGAACATGACCCGCGTAGCCCTGACCAACTCGATCATCGATGCCGCGCTGCTCGCCACTGGCGACCACGTCAACTACACCCGCGATGTGCCCAACGGATTCGTGCGGGACACCTTCCCGTACCGTATGGACCGGGACGGCAACATGGACGCCGGAAAGGCCCTGATCACTCCGGCCAAGGAATCCGCCGCCGGTCGCGGGCAGGTCTTCTATGACGTGTACTGCGCCGACCTCGACAACCGCGAGATCGGGATCTCGCTCAAGGTCTCCGACTACCAGGGCGACGCCCGGCCCCCCCGTAACTCGATCCTCGCGGGTTCCAAGGCGGAGCACCTTTTCGGGCTCCTCCTGGCCGCAAAGGACGGTGCCGTGCTGCCCGTCATCCAGTTCTGGCAGGACGCGGCGGGCCAGTGGTGGCGCTGTGCTTTCGACGCGGGCCGCGTGCTCCGTGAGCACGGGGTCGTCCTGACGGACGGCTGGCGGGAGATGCTGGCGGGTGACCTCCCGAACCTCGCCGCCGAGGCTCAGGTGTCCAAGCTGACCGCGTGTCTGGGCGAGCGTCCGGCCATCGCTGAGAAGGGCAGGGGCGGTGCCCTGGCGGTGTCGCCCCTGCCCCGCTTCAAGGGCAAGCGGAACGGTCGGACGACCATTCAGGCGGACTATGTCTACCTGAACGCCAAGATCAGCCACCACGCGACCGGGCATGAGTGGGTGGCCGTGGACTCCCCCCGGATGCCCCGGAGCTTCGTGGAGCTTCGCCAGTGGCTGGGCGAGACGGATGACCTCATCGGCTGAAAGGCCGAGCCCCCGCAAGGGGGCACCCGTCCGGGGCTATACCGCCTCGCTGATGATGACCGATGGACGGTCGAAACGGGGAGTTGCTTGTGCTTACGTATACTGACGGAATCGAGATGCGGGGTCTGAACCTCCGCACGAAGAAGAAGATCGCTCGGCTCCAGGGACGAGCCGGAATCGGGGATCAGACCCTGAGCACGCCCGAGTGGATCCAGGCGCAGAGCGGAGCCGAGCGCGAAGCCATCGCGGACGCCTTCTACCAGGGCATCGATGAGTGGAGCAGGGCGGGCGGCGAGGTCATCGAGTACGACGGGCCGTGAGCCCTTCTGCCGGAAGGCGAGAAGACGCGTGCCAGACGATTGATGATCTGGAGTTGTTCAACTTCCGAGGGCTCAGGATCGATCCCGAGGTTTTCAACCGGATCATCGCCGCCGGAACCGATGCCAACCTGGACGAGGACGGCGTCCTGATCATGGGGCTCAAGTTCCCCGAAGAAGCGGATGAGTGTGTGTATGACACTCAGGAGGAAGCCTTCCTCCGTGCTTCCCGCTGGCTCAGTCTGGGGTATCGCGTTCTCATTGAGGTGGTGCGATGATCAAGAATCTCGGAATCGTCGTCCTGGCCCTGGTGGCCGTGTTCACGTACAAGGCTGCGGGACTCCCGGCCTCGATGATCGTCACTGCTCTGGTGCTCCACAAGGTGCCCGACGACGAGGACACTTGAGAGTGACCCTGGAAATCCGGGGAGAAAAAGATTTCAAGCTTTTTCGGTGTTGGTACGGTTCTTGCATGTATGCAAGAGTCATGCCGTCAATCTTTTCTCCCCTGACGCATGCACGGGAGTGAAAAACAATTCATATTGTTTTCTTGTAGGATGTTATTCTTAAGTGTAGGAGGATAGAGTGAACGAGCATATTCCCGAGTGTTTCGCGTCCGAGTGTGTTGGCGAGTGCCGGCCCAAGGGCTTCAACGTGGAGACGGACGCGATCCTGCACGGCTCGATGAACGGGGCGCACGGCCAGCCCGGTGGACTCCGGTGGGCCTGGATCTGCGAGGATGACATCGACATCATCCTGTTCCACGACGAGCCCCGCCACATCTACGGAGCGATCCGGTGCGGCGAGGAGATCTTGGAGTCTCGCGAGGACTGCATCGGTGCCATCGAGGGACACTATCTCTGCCCGCCCATCGATTATGAGAAGGGGTGTAGCATGCCGGTGTTCGGCCCGACCGGGTGGGATTCGAGGGCGAGCGAGCTGTAAAGCTCCTCCCTTCGGGGAGAAAAGATTCAAATCTTATCAAAGGTTGGCACGGTTCTTGCATGTATGCAAGAGTCATGCCATCAATCTTTTCTCCCCTGACGGGGGAGGAGTGAAAAGATATACATATAGATTTCCTGTGAGGAGTTATAGGTTAGTGTCAGGCATACCGCCCGCCGCCACAAAGAGTCCCCCCGCTTTCGCACCTTCACGTTAACGCGTAGGTGAGCCTGACACCCTTTTCCCTGTCTTCTAATGATGGTCCGCTCACCCGGTCATCCAGGCCATCGCTCCCGCTCCTACGAGCGGGTCATCATTAGAAGGCAGGGAAGCGGGGAGAAAAGAAATACATGTTGATTTCCCTTGGGGTGCTATATCTAACTGAGGTGATTATGTTGTGTTCCGTTTTCTCGATTCCCTGTTCCGTGGATGCCCTGAATGGGGGTCGCTGAGGTGGATTGGTGGCGGCTGCCAAAGGTGGAGTATATCCCGGTGGCCTTGCTGCCGGAGATCGTCTGCTGGATCTTGAAGGACCCTGATCTGAGCGGAGAGTATCTGCTGCGGTGGGTCCGGTCGCTACACCGGGTCTGGGTTCCTTCCTACGGTCGTTGGGTCGGGCTTCGGAAGGATCAGAGGGCGCGTCTGGTCAAGCTCACGAAAGAGGCTCAGAAATAGCCTCTCCCTTCGGGGAGAAAAAGATAACAAAGGTTGGCACGATTCTTGCAGGGGGTTATCTTTTTTCTCTGTCGCTGGGATCTCGGAGTGAAAAACAATTCATATTGTTTTCTTGTAGGGTGCTATCTATAAGCGTAGGAGTTAAAGATGCCCGCACTCGTCGCCAATGTGGTGGACCCGACCGACAACGACCCGATTCCCTGCCCGCCCGACCCGGACGAGCGACCCGAGCCCCGTGCCGAGCCGTGGTGGGACACCCTGTCGCTCACCTACGAGCTGGTGATCGATGAGCGAGAGGCGGCCTATCTCCGTGAGACCTTCACGGTCTTCCTGGGGGCTCACGGAAACTTCGACTTCTGGGGTAGCCCAGCGGACGGTCGGGTGATCTCGGTGGGCTGCAACGGCTGTCGCTCGACGGGCTACGGTGGACGGGATCATTGGCGGTGGAGCATCTCTGCCCGCGACATGGACCTCACCGAAGCCGGCGAGACCTGGGGTGACCTGTGAAGATCGGCAAGTGGGTTGAGATCGACTGGCGTGTCATAGTCTTTCTCATCGCGGCTATCGCTGCGGTGGTGATCTTCTAAGGGAGACCATCCCTTCGGGGAGAAAAACATTATAACCTTATCGGGATGTCTAACTTTTCTCCCCGACGTATGTATGGGAGTGAAAAACAATTCATATTGTTTTCTTGTAGGATGTTATTCTTAAGTGTAGGAGGATAGAGTGAACATGCGCAGCCGCCTTAGCAGGCACCCGTCCCACCATGGTGAATGGGTCGGGGACCCCGTAACTCCCCCGCCCCGAAGTCGGCCAACCAACCGTCCGCCACGCCGAGCGGTACGAGCAGGAGGACTGGTAGATGCCGGTCTCCATCGGTGCCATCGAGGGACACTATCTCTGCCCGCCCTTCAGCCAGGAGAAGGGGTGCTCGCTGCCGGTGTTCGGCCCGACGCACTTCGATCAGAGGGCAGCGGAGCTGTAGGCTCCTCCCCTCGGGGAGAAAAAGATAACATCTTGTCGAGAGTTGGCATGAGTCTTGCAGAGATGCAAGGTATATGCCATCAATCTTTTCTCCCCGTCGAGCTGCTGGAGTGAAAAACATTTCATATGGTTTTCCTGTGGGATGTTATAAGTAGTCGAACAGCAACCCAATTGGAGCGAACAACATCATGGCCGACCTTCTCACTTTCGGTGCCCAGACCCTGACCAGCAAGATCAAGGGTCAGCCGGTCAAGCTGGACACCGACGCGCTCGACGCCGACATCATCTCGATCAAGGTCCCCGGTTACGACCGCGAGACCACGACCTTCACGCCCGAGGGCATCACGGCGATGGCCGAACTGATGGAGGCGGAGCCCGTCGCCGGTTCGCAGCCCCACGAGGTCGCCATGCGGACCCGGAGCTACGACCCGGACGGCGGCATGACCTGCCGGTTCTCCGACGCCGAGCGGTCGCGGACCCTGACCCTGACCGCCGAGGACCGTGCGGAGTTCGCCGGTCTGATGCGGGCCATCGAGGCGAAGTGGAACGAGGTCATCGCGAAGCGCGAAGCGGCCAGCGCCGAGCCCGAGGTGACCGAGGGGGACTGAGGTTCCCTACCCCAACGGGGGGCCTTCGGGCCTCCCACGGGGAGAAAAAGATTACATTCCCTCAAGGGATGGCATGACTCTTGCATGTATGCAAGAGTCATGCCGTCAATCTTTTCTCCCCGGCGGCTCCTGGGAGTGAAAAGAAATACAAACTGTTTTCCTGTAAGATGTTATAAGTGAGTGCCCGACTTAATGTGGCACTCTACCGGAGAAATCATGCACGTTCCCCCCAACGCCTTCTCGTCCTCGGTCATCGGCAAGGCCCGCCTCCTCATGGCGATCCTCCAGTCGGGCGATGCCCTGTCCGCCAAGATCGGCGAGGCGGAGAACGCGAGCGCCCGTCTGACCGTGTGGTTCCCCAACGCCGACGAGCAGTGGCCCACCGACGAGGACGGCAAGCGCGAGACGATCAACCCGGTCGCCGTGGCGCACGGCGAGGTGAAGCACGCTCGCCTCATGCTGGACGGCGTCAAGGTCAGCCGTCAGGCGAGCATCGACTTCCTGAACGACGCGGGCGAAACGGCGACCCTCAGCCGCATGGCCCTCAAGTCGAACCCGTTCGTCGGGAACCGGGGCCAGAAGTTCCCCTACGAGACGGGCCGCATGGTGCCGAGTCTCGTCCAGAAGGACGACGACGGGAAGCCGCTGCGGGTGCCCGAGGTCAAGTTCCACACTCACCGCTCGTTGCGGGATGACCTGAGCAGCGAGATCAAGCGCCTGGGCCTGAACCCCCGCGAGGTGCTGAAGGCACACGGCTACCGAGGGTAGCTTCTCCCAACGGGAGCCCTCCGGGGCTCCCAACGGGGAGAAAAGATGCACATGTATGTGAGCTTTTTCTCCCCGGCTTCGTGGGGTGAAAAACAATTCATATAGATTTCCCATAGGATGCTAACCTATACTGAGTAACGAACAGGAGGCTCCAAATGGCGAAAGACTTCAGCAAGATCCTGGTGGATCTGTACAAGGGCGACAAGCTCGTTCGTCAGGGTGTGCCCTTCCGCGACAATCCGACCGAGACGGCGAAGGAGCAGGCGGCGGCGTACAAGGCGCACCACGAGGGCCATGGTCGCACCGTGCGGGCACGTCTGCCGAAGAAGTCCAGGAAGTAGGACTTCAGCCCTTCGGGGCTCCCTTCGGGGAGAAAAGAATGACGACCCTTGACAAGATATTCTCCCCGTCGAGCTGCTGGAGTGAAAAGAAATACATACTGATTTCCTGTGGGATGCTATATGACAGTGTAGGAGAAAAAAGATGCTCACTGTGAGAAACAACCTCGGAACCTTCGTCCTGGAGGAGTACGGCGGCGGAATCAAGCGCTGGCTGTGCCAGAGCCGAACGAAGGCGGGCCGCCAGTTCTCGGTTCAGTGCTTCGTGCCGCTGAACTACGGAAGCGAACTGTCGAAGGAAGCCCGTGCGAACGGGGCGACCGATGCCGACTTCGGAATCAAGCCCCCGAAGCCCGTCAAGGTCAAGGGCACGCGCAAGTCCGGCGGCAAGCGCAAGCCTCGCGAGACTCCGGGTCAGACCCTTTGGGACTTCTCGGACCTGTGAGGACGTTCATCGAGTTCATCTCTGCGGAGGAGAACAAGTTCCAAGCGCCCGATGACCATGTTGTGTGTCCTCGCCGACGGTCTCGGCTGATGCATACGCTCAGCGACTACAACTTGGCGGGACGCCTGGAGGAATCCGAGGAGCCTGGAAAGACTCTGCTGGTCGTCTGGGGAACGGTTGCGAACCGCGAGCGGTGGATCTTGGATATCTTCTTTCAGCGTGTGAAGTCGGAGGGGTAGGGTTCGCCCTCCCCCCGAGGGGAGAAAAACATTACATACTCTTGTTAGAATGGCACGGGACTTGCATGTGTGCAAGATGTATGCCATTAAGTTTTTCTCCCCTGCGTGTGCGGGGGTGAAAAGAAAGACATATGGTTTTCCTGTAGGGTGCTATACATTAGCGTAGGGCTCAACCTACAGAAGAAAGGAGAATTCAGCCGAGGTCCATTGAGGAACGCACCACCTCTAACCACGTGCAACGTTTAGCTGCTCGTAAACCTCAGTCTTCACGCAGGCGAATGCGTACCGGTGGAGACAAGCTTGTCAATCCGCGTGTAGAACAGCCCCACGGGTGAACGCGGCGATAGTACAGACCCTCAGTAATGTGATACGCGGCCCTTCGGGGTGTCGAGCTTAACTGGTCTGTCTCGCTTAGCTGATACCAAAAAGGCAGACTCTCAAGGGATGTAGCAGGTTACCGGAGCCGAGAACACCGAGGGCAAATCCGGGATTGAGGAAGCGAGGTCGAAAAAAGGCGTATACCCGAGATACCAGTTCCCAGGGGACGGTCAATCCGGCAGGCGCTTGGCAGCTTGATTAAGCCAGAATGGTGGGTAGCGTACAACGTAAGTACTTAGGTACCAGACGGGACCAGAGCCGGAGACAAATGACTTAGCATCAAGCCTCCAGTACGGGGTGAGAAGTATGCAAAAGTTACCGCACTTTACCCAAGCGCCATAAAGGCCGGCCAGGGTAGAGTGCGGCTCCTCCCTTTGGGGAGAAAAGATTGATATTCTTGACAAGATTTTCTCCCCGCGTGTGTGCGGGAGTGAAAACAATTGCATGGGGCGAAAAGTATTTCATATATGTTTCTCGTAGGATGCTATATAGGTACACGGAGGCATAGAAATGGAAGTCAAGGTTATCATGAACGGGTTCGCCCGTCGTCGGCACGTCGAAGGCTCGGGCCTGAGTCACTTCACCTGTGAAGAAGTCGAGGTCGTGTGGGCGACCAGCCTGTGGTTCGCGATGAACCTGATCAGCCCCGGCTACCGCGAAGGTGTGGTGCTGGTGAACGTGCCCGAAGAGGATCTGACGCACTTTGTGTCCTCCGTCTGCGAGATCACCGAAGACACGCCCGTGGTCGCGAGCTACATGCCCCGTCGCAAGGGCGAGCCGTGCCAAAAGGTCTTCCGAGCGGGACCGAAGGCAACGCCGCTGCCCGCCAAGTCCTGCCAGATCGTCCTCTACCGGAACGATGTGCTGGCCGAGGGCGACGACAACGACAGCAAGCTCGAAGACGGCGTCTGTTGGGAGATCGTCTCGATCAACGTCAGCCCCACCGAAGGGGAGCTTCCCATCGCTCCGTCCGCCCTGATCCGAAACCACCTCGGACTCCCTGGCGGAACGCGAACCATCATGACCGACGAGCAGTTTGTCGAAACCCTGCGTGTGTCCACGGCCTTCTGGTCCAACCACGCGATGCAGCAGCCGACCATCGAATGGCTGCTGGAGAACCCCACGTCATGAGCAAGATTCGAGAAATCTTCATTCGCCTCAAGTGGTGTGTGTGGGTACGCCTTTCGGATTGGAGTATCAGCTTCAAGTTCTACGTGGACACTCCGGACTGGCTCCTCTCCATCTTCGACAGTACGAACGCAGAACTCGACGAACTCGACCGAATCGATGCCGAAAGGCAGGGGGAATAAGTCATGTCCGCAACCACTGTCAACTTGGGCGACCTCATCACGCTCTTCTACGACGAGTACATGGCCCTCTACGGGGACGAAGAGATGGCGTCTGCGGCTGCGGCTGCGACCATCAACGACATCTTGGCCGATCGTGCGGCGCAGGCCGAACGGAAGAAGGAAGGAAAGGAAGATGAGCCGGAAAACTGATCAGGACGCACTCCTGCGTGAGTGTGATGTGGAGTTCTACGCTGCTTCCAAGGGGGCTGGCGGTCAGAACGTGAACACACGGGCAACCGCTGTGCGTCTGACGCACCGTCCGACCGGCATCAAGGCCGCTTCCACGTCCCATCGCACGCAGGGACGGAACAAGAGCGAGGCGCTCAAGCGTCTGGCGAAGAAGATTGCCAAGGCCAACGAGGTCAAGGCGGAGCGAAAGGCGACGAAGCCGAGCAAGGGTTCGGTGGAGAAGCGTCTGGACGGAAAGAAGAAGACCTCCCAGAAGAAGGCCGCTCGAAAGCCGGTCAAGGACTACTGATGGAACCCGAGGTCTTTCGGTCGTGGACCGAGGAGCGGAACGGTCGCGTCTACTTCATGAACAATGGCCGCCGTCCCATCACAGGATGGCCATCTGTTCCAGTGGAAGAGTGGCCTGAGGTTAGGGATTCTTTGGTCAAGTGGGCGAAGGGTGAGCTGGAGAAGCTTAAGTAGCTTCCAGCGGGGGAGAAAACAATTACAATTCTTGTAAGGATTTTCTCCCCTCGCAGATGCGGGGTGAAAAACATTTCATATGGTTTTCCCTTGGGATGCTATAGACAGGTGTAAGACAGGAGCTTTGCCGAAAAACAGCGGAACCAAGTAGTAGCGACCGGATGCTCGATGTGTAACTCGATAGAGTCGGAAGCGTGCTTGGGAGAACAACGGAATTAAGCCTTAGTGACGGGGGCCATACTACAAGGCCCCGAGCGTGACAGAGTAAGGAGAGGGATTTCTCCGGTATTGACGAAGGAAGTCTGACACCGACAAAGAATCGGAAACAGGGACGGACAGCGGCTTGCCGATCAGAGAGTTCAGGAGTCCAATCAGTCATCCAAAGGGATAGCTCAGAACCAGTACGAAGGTTCGGCAGTCAAGTCCCGTCACACTGTCTTGCCCATCCATTCAACAGGAGCCAGGATGTATCCCCAGCAGCAGAACCAGCCGGGACGACGAGCCCGAATGCGGCACATGTTCGCCACCCTCGACCGTCGTCAGAAGCGAGGCGTTCCCACCATCCCCGACGAGGTCGAGGTCACTTACACCGACGAGGATGGCGAGGAGATCACCGCCATGCGAACCCTCACCGAGCACGAGGTCCGTCTGCGGTGCGTGCGTGCCGGAATGCCGGAACACCTGAGCGACGTGCAGATGAACGCGTGGCGCACGGGCGAGAAGCTTCGGGGACCGGGCGTGACCCGCAAGCCGAACAAGTCCAACCGGAAGGCGGCGTAAGCCTCGGGGACGGAGAGAAAACCTCTCCGTCCTTCGGGGAGAAAAGTATTACATAGCTGGCATAGATATTGCACTACTGCAAGATTCGTGCCAACAAGTTTTTCTCCCCTGGTCCTGCGGGGAGTGAAAAACAATTCATATTGCTTTCCTGTAGGATGTTATAACCTATCATCGAGGTGTAGTATGGCTGACCGAGCAAAGACCGAGCTTCAGGAAATTGCAGACCGCATCTGTTCCGGCTTGGAAGCCTTCCTGGCTGACCCGGAGAACTCCAGCATGCCGTGGGATCGTCCCTGGACTCCAAGCGGTATGAACCCGTTTCCTCACAATCCGACCACGGAAAAGAACTACCGTGGGATCAACATCATGATCCTCTGGATGAAGGGCTTCGGCGATACCCGCTGGATGGGCTTCAACCAGTCGAAGGAAGCCCTAGGCTACCGACGTTCCGGCAAGGGAAGGTTTGCCAAGTGGATTTGGAAGGGAGAAGGCGAGGACCCCGGCTACGGTGTCCGAAGGGGAGAGAAGGGAACGAAGATCCTTCGCCCTCGGATGGTCAAGGCTCCCGAGCTTGGACCGGACGCCATGAAGTGCATCGGCTGGTCCGTTGCCACGGTCTTCAACGCCAGCCAGATCGAAGGATGGCCCGCGTTCGAGACGCCCGACATTCCCGATGTGGAACCTGGAGAGGTGTACGCCGAAGCGGCTGCGGTTCTGTCCGCTTGGCCTGTCCCCGTGGAGCACGTGGGTGACGCCGCCTTCTACCGACCGAGCACGGACTCGATCACCCTTCCGCTCCCCGGAGCATTCGAGGACCTGACGGCGTATTGGGCCGTGCGTGGACACGAAACCATCCACTCGACGGGTCACAAGTCCAGGCTCAACCGGTTGGACGGTCTGACCTACGCCGAAGAGGAGCTTGTGGCGGAGTTGGGAGCGGTCTTCCTCTGTGCTGCGCTTGGCATCCCTCGTCCCTCGCTGGACAACCACTACAGGTACATTCAGGGATGGATGACGCGGATCAAGAAGGATCCGGACATCGTTCGGAAGGCGTCCAGCCGTGCATTCAAGGCGATGGAACTGGTGCTCGACAATGGCTGAGCCCGGAGCCCCTGGGCCCTATGCCTCTCTGTGATGCCTTCATCAAGTCTCACAGGGAATCGAACGCAAAGGGCGAGGTTTGCTGTTGCGGTTCCTTCGATGCACACATGGCTGCGTGGAAAGCCTGTATCAAAGAGATGGACGACGACAACAACCGCCGAATCCGAGAGCTAAAGGCGATCGGAGCTTGGCCGGAGGATACGGACAATGTCTGAGAAAACCATGATCTGCTACGTCACAGCATGCAACAACGCTGCCCCAACATCCGAGGGTGAGGGGAGAAAAGAATTACATTCTTGAGAGGATTGGCACGGATCTTGCACTACTGCAAGACGCATGCCGTCAACCTTTTCTCCCCGCAACCTGCCGGGGTGAAAAACAATTCATATACGTTTCCCACAAGGTGTTATATCCTTTTGAATGCAACCCGCTTGGAGCGAAACATGACCCTCTTTCTGATCACCGACGCAGACCTCGATACCTACGACAGTCTCACCGAAGACGACATCGGACTCTGGGGTCTGCTGGACGAGGACGACGAGAATATCCTGATGACCGGCGACAAGAGCGACTGTCTCGAAGAGAAGCGGTCCCTGAGTGGTGGCGTCTCTCAGCTTTCCGCCGATGGATTCCTCAGCGGTCGGAACCAGCTTGACAGCGGCGACGACATCGAAGACGACCAGGGCGGCGTCTGGGGCGAGAACCTTGACTTCAGTGCCGATGGCGGTTCCGACTGGAATGCTGGGGAGATCGTCCGTGACTGGTAGTCAGCGAGCACGGGTCGTCTCTGCCATCTACGGTTTGCTTCATATTCATGGAGAGTTGCGAGACTTGGCCTTTGCTCAGTTTCTTGATGAACACGGCGAGTCCACGGTCCACCAGTGGGACGATCTGGACGAAACAACTCCTGACGCCAGGACTACCTGGGACGAAGACTGTCAGGCCAGCCCTCACATGGTCTACCAAACCAGGCTCACAGACGCGGAGCAGGTCGAGTTCTGGGAGGAATTCGACATTCATGGAAACGTGCGTCGGAAGGCCGACTGGACGGGTGAGGTGTCCTGTGTCTGACCCGCTCAGCATCGAACAAGCCCAAGCCATTCTGAAGGCTGGGCGAGAGGCAACCAACAACGACGATCCGGGTGACTTCGGATTCCAGGCGATGCTTAAGAAGGCAGAGGAGCTTGGAGTTCATCGGAACTGGGTCTCGCTGTTCGGAGTGCTGGACCTGACCTACGTCGAGGTGAAAGCGTGGACAGAGGGGGACTTCGGCTGGTTTAGCTGAAGCCCCTTGGGGAGAAAAACCTGACACGCGTGTGTATCTTTTCTCCCCGGCGATCCAGGGGTGAAAAACAATTCATATTGTTTTCCCGTGGGATGTTATAAGTTATCGAACGGAGCACAAAGTGAACCACAACAACGCTTTCGCACGCTGGTTGGATACTTTCATTGACGAGAAGGGAATCGACCTTGAGCATACGCTTGTAGCTGAGGGTGAAAGCGGCACTAATTGGATTCCAGTCGCCGTATTGATTGACATGATGAAAGCCACAACTCCAAAAGAGCAGGCGGGCATTAAAAACATGCTCGTGCGCATCGACTTTAGAAATGCAGAAGTGTTGCCTTACTTGCAGCATCTTGCGCAGGCTGTCGCACGCTAAACGCTCGCGCTGGACGAAGCCCAGGAGCGGCCGGACGGTCCCTACCAGTTCGGCCCGCATGCACTTCGGGAGGCTCTACCTCAAGAGTCTCCGGAAGCTGCACGAGACGGCATCGAGTGACGAGTCCCGTCCCGGTTATGCCATGTGCTGCTCGATGGACGCACACGGGGTGGAAACCTACAACCCCGCCGAGGCACGCAAGCGTGCCAAGCTGCGTCGCAAGCGTGCCAAGCGTAAGGGAGGCCCGTCGTGAACCCCCGCAACATCGAAAACGACTATGGGTGTGCGACCTTCCGCATCCTGCACGGCAACGCCACCACAAAGCAGGGGTACACCGTACCCCCGTCCCTGACTGAGAAGGGTGACGGAACCCCTACACAAGAGCTTGTAACCGAGTTTTTGTATCCAAAGAATCATCTATTGATGGTAGCGGGACAAGAGTGTCCTCTGTGCCATTGTGGGACCATTGAAGAAACCGCCACTGAATACAAGTGCTGCGGCGAGTGTGGGAATATCTGGAATAAGCCTGAAAGCACCCCACAAGTCATCCTACTCCCATCCGTAGACGGTATTGATCACGCCTTGGGCCTGATCCCGCCCGTGGGTTGGGAGGGTGACATGGACGCCCTCAATCAGAAGGTTCTGGATGCCTTGGATAAGGTAAAGGCCACACAGCCGGAAGATTGGACGGCAGACGACCTCTACCCCCTGCTGGAAGCAGACGGGTTCCGTGCGGCCAACCTACTGATCGCAACTATTTGGGACTAACCTTTATTTTCTCTTGACATACTACAAAGTATTAGATATAAAGTAATCCATGAACGAAGCGAAATGGGCGGCTCCATCTGCGCCACCTGGAGAATCCCTCGGGGCTCATGCGTATCCATTCGCTGAGCCTTCGGGGAGAAAAGAAACACATATAGTTTTCTCATAAGATGCTACCATTCAATATAAGGAGGCTGTAAGATGCTCGGCCCTACGAAGAATCATTAC
>Ga0098052_1001750_pt1 | contig 13345 bp, 16 predicted proteins | sample 15_taG_FD_81591 | JGI IMG/M metagenome (GOLD analysis project Ga0098052, IMG submission 81591) | Marine viral communities from the Subarctic Pacific Ocean - 15_ETSP_OMZ_AT15312 metaG | ecosystem: Environmental > Aquatic > Marine > Oceanic | place: Pacific Ocean | collected 2015-01-18 | reverse complement strand
GCTTTAAGCGCATTAATACGCGAGATTATTCGTGCTCGCTCGGCCAATAGGCTTTTATGCTCTGCGCTATTTGGGTCTGGATAGCGTTGTCGCAACGCATTGTCAACTCTCTCCAAATTCTCGCGCTCTCTCTCTTGGTAGCGTTGCTGATTTGCGGCATCTCGTGCGATTATATTCCGTTCCTCAAGCAGTTTGTCCCGTCTTTCAGCTGCCTCTATGTCTGCCGCTAACGTGTCCTTCCTAACAGTAAGTTCACTCTCGGCTAATTCTCGATCTAATGTAGCCTGGTTCCTGGCGTATGACTGTGCCTCTAGTTGTCGAGCATCACCAGTCTGTGCTGTGTAAGCATCAGCTAAACTCTGTCCAAAGCCTTGTCCCTGGCTGGCATTGCCCAGCATTCGCAAGCCGGTCATCATCATGTTCATACCAGGATCGCCGCCACCAAAACCAAACAGGCGCTCTTGCCATGATTGAGATGGCTCTCCAGTCGCCCCCCTTTGTTGCGGAAACCCAGATGTGTCTATTTCGGTGAGGCGGGGTTGCGGGAGCGTAGATTTATCTATTGTTGTAACGCGTTCTGGTGTAGCGACTACTGGTGTAGCGACTACTGGTGTAGCGTCTACTGGATCAGCCGGCTGGTTCATTCTGTTGAAAGCCGGCATCCATTCCTGAATTGCTTGCTCACCAATCCCCTGAAGATTATATGGGTCTGTTAATTGCTGCCGCCTTAAATCGACAGCTGCTTGTGCGGCCTCTGCCGCGGCCCTTTCCCTTTGCTGTTGGGTTGTTACCCACTGATCGCCAGTCCATTCCCCTCCCCATTGTTGGTAATTTGGAGGCTGTTGGCCTGATCGCTCATGAAACTTTTCCATTCTCCGCAAATTTTCAGCAGTAACTTCTGGAAAAGGCTCCCCAGCCGCCACAAGTTCATTTCCGTAGTTTCTGAACGCCTTTGCCGTAAGTCCGATAGTGCCAAATGGCACACCCAAAGATGTCAATTGGTCATGCAGGGGGTCTTTAAACGCATTTAAAATAGATTGTCCGAATCCGTTTGCCATCAATATCTCCTAAGACATAGCGCCTAGTAAGCCGCCCCCAATCAATAGCGGCCACAGGTACGGCTGTGACGTAAGCGGTGTGAGGCTGCCAGCGTTAAGCATTGAGGCAATTCCTCCTCCAGCCAATGCTCCGCCAGCTGCACCAGCCATCGGGTTGCCAGCCACGGAGGAGGTTTGTGAGCTTCCCAGCCCTGGCACTCCAGAAAGAATCTGGTTATACCAATTAGCCATTTCTAATGGTTGGTTCTGCGTAAAGTTCCAGCGATTAATCGCATCTTGCAATGCTGATTGCTCAAAGCCCTGCTGGAACTGCCCGTATTGCTGCATGTATTGTTCCGGCATCATTCCGGTCTGGATGGTCTGTGGCATCATTGCCAGCCCTGCGCGCATATCAGCTGATTGCTGCCCCAGCAAATCAGTACCAAGACCGCCCAACCCAAGCACTTGCTGCCGATAATTATCGAGCGCATTTTGCTGTAAGTTCGATCCAAACTGTTGCGCCTGTTGTGCCAGGTTGCTCATTTGTGAAGCAGCGGCATCACGCGATCCCATTGCCCGGTTGTATTCTCCGAGCGTGGCCTGGGTTCCCATGTTCGTAATGTCCCGCATCACACGCGGAACAATCCGATTCAAATCTTTTATTTCGCCCGTTGGGTTGGCAGCTGAAATCCCCCGAGAACGAAGCTGCGGCATAACGTCTTCAAACAATGTGTCAAGCATTGGTTGTGCGCCGGCCCGAACAGCATCCTGAACTACTCCATAATTTCCCTGCCCAGATAACATCGCAGCCATTGCATTAGTTGGATCGACCCCCGCTGGTATTCCAGCGTAAGGAGCTACGGTTGGGCCACCAAACATCTGTGCGATGTTTCCTGCCATAGTCCCACCAAGCGCACCCATAGCTCCGGCAGCTGGGCCACCCTGCAACAATGCGTTGTTAGCGCCAGCCATCAGCCCATAACTTGGGGTTGCGCCGCTTTGGGTATATCCACCACCAAACTGTGGCCACCCAAAATTGGGAGCGCCACCCGTAGCCCCCACCGGATTAGCCGCTGGGTTCTGCCACACCTCGCCATAATTAGGGGTGCCAACAGGATAGCCCAAAGAATACGTTGGGCTGGTGCCAGTGTTGGGGCCGCCTCCTCCGTATGTCTCCTCCCATTGCCCATCAGTCCCAACATACCCGCCAGTGCCTGGCCCGTAATCAACATTGTTAGGATTTACAGTGTCATACCAATCCCCAGCAACATCATTAAACGTCGGGGTTGATGTTGACTGCTGCATTGTATTGCCAACCACACCTTTAACCGCTGTTCCTGGTGTTGGAGCCGGAAAAGGCTTGGCTCCTGGAAGCTGCTGCGGTTGCGGCCCCCACCCAGCTGCGTAATTTGAGAATTGATTTGCTGGCTGCACCATTAACCTCGCCCTCTACGTTGTGGTAAACGCCGAATAGCTGGCGTAAGAGGGGTATTTTGTAACGCCCCAATATTAGGATTGCCGCCCATAACCATAGCTGGGCCTGGCGCTGTTGGTTTTTTTCTACCCCCCCTTGGTGGGCCGCCAGGTCTACCGCCTCCTCTAGGTGGAGACTCCTCATCCTCCTCCTGCGGTGGCGGTGGCGGTGGCGGTGGCGGCGGCGGTGGTGCTGGCGGTGGTGTAACCGGAGGCACTATTGGTGTAACCGGAGGCACTATTGGTGTAACCGGAGGCACCTGTTGGTCAACGTATTCAGGAGGCATCAGGTTAAATGGGTCTGGGATTGCGCCAGCGCCCGTAGTCCCCATTCCCCCGTTTGTTGCTGCCCCGTCTGTCCCTATATAACCAGAGGCACCCGGAACCGTCCCGGTGGTTCCTGTGGTTCCGGTGTCAACGTAAGGTATTTGCCCTTGACTCGTTGTGACTCCAGTTGGAACCGTCGCTGCAGGGCTTCCCGCAGAATCTCCGGCCCAGACAGGCACATACGTTGGAGTACCATCAGGCCCAATAATTTGTTGCCATTCGTAGTTTTGCGAGTTCCAGCCACTAACTCCACCAGCCGTCCCCGCTGGAACGTAACCCAAGGCCACCTGTTGTTCAAGCGTTTGCGGCTGATAACCCTCTGTACCTACCTGGTATCCAGTGTTTCCACCGGCCCAGGTCTGGGGGCTTCCACCCCCACCAAAAGCTGGCTCCCACGGTTGAGCAGAGCCAAAGTCCTGGCCGAAGACATCGCCAAGAAAACCGAATCCGTAATTGTATGGCGCAAGCTGGCTAGGGAGTGGGCTTAAATAAGTTTGGCCAGGAAAGTATTGTGGGCCACCCTGGTTAAATAACGCGTTAGACGAACCATATAAATTACTCAGGTACGGACGCGCACCCTCCCACGGGCCTGTATTTGTTACGTTGCTTCCACCGCCTCCGGCCATTGCTTCAGTTCCTTTTTCAAGATTGAGCGAGTCTCTGCTTTATATCCGCAGTCTTTCGCAACCATCCAGCCCTTGCGCCCTATTCCATAAATAAAGTCGCAGCCATTCCTAATGGCGAAATCATCAAGGAACTTGAGTCCATCATTTACCCATGATCGAGTTTGGCCATTCTTTCCTGCAACAGCTACTACCTCACACATGCGCTTTTTCGGAAATTGAACCAGGCGCGTTACAACCACGCCTTTAATTTCGTCTTCAACCGCAGCCACCAACATTGTTAAATGTGTTGACTCGCAAAGCATCAGCAAATCATCAACATCCATACCTTCGTGATAGCGCATAGCACTCACCAACGGTGTGTGCAATTCCTCCCAAACTCCTTTGACCAGCTGTGCTGGCACCTCGAAGATTTCAACCATTTCATGCTCCCTATTCCCCTATCATACATTAAACTAGCCCCCCAGAGGCAACCCAAACATCTGTTTCAACGTGAACGACCTCTGCGGTGTAATACTGCCCCTTAAACCTGGGCGTGTTTCCGACCTGTATTGTTGCTGCACCAGAGCCAGAAATTTTGCATAGGCCAGTACCCCACTGAACCAAACTAATCTTTGCTCCAATAGGCCATGCAACTGCACTTGTTGGGTCAATTACAAAATGACTGGTAATAGAATTTTTGCCTAACACCACCCCTCCCAAAGTATCATCTAATACCAGCGTAAAGGTGTTTGTAGCCGAAACCTCCCGAATCTGCATGACATCTGCATCCCAGGTAATGTTGCTGCTCAAGCGCCGTAACTCATTATTCAGGTAAGACGGCAATCCATTCACATCATTGGGAGGAGGATTAGGAGAAACTTGTTTCCTCTCATTAGCCACTAGCACTCACCACAACAGCACTTATTACAACCACAACATTCTATCGGGGGGCTATGAAGTTCAGCAAATCCCATAATGCCTACTTTGCAAGTAGTGCAAAAAGATACCGGCAAAATACCAATGAATCCGGCAGCACCCCCTCCCTTTTCAAGATCAAAGTCTCCACTACATATTGTGCATTCACTCACCTTTCTCCCCCTCTGAAATATTCAATGTCATAACCATAAACTTTAACGTCATTTGTCCCGCTATAAACAAAACGAATATCAAAGGTTCTCGAATCAACCCTAAAATCAGTCTTATAATCCCGACCAATAATAAAACTGGCCGACGCTGTAGTGCGCGTTGCATCTGAGAGCGCAGCTTTTGTATACATATGGACTTTTAACTCATCTCCATCAGTTCCTTCTACCCAGGGATATACGCTAAGAATGCGCTTAACACTATTAATATCTTTATTTAATGGAATGTTTTTGCGTTCTGCATAAACAGACATCGTAATACTTGAATCATAAACTTCTGAACCCGCAAAAATTACAGCATCACTGGCTGGTGTTGTGTGGCTTCCTATATATCGTGTAGCCAATCCGTAAATTTCAGCAGTATTCCGATCAGCGTACGTTGCTTTAGAAAAGCCTACTGGCATTCGTCCGTATGCGCCCCTTGCCATGTTGCCGCCCAAATCTCGCGGATATACCGTATTGCTTTGCCAGTTCCAAACTAGCGCCCGATCAGCAAAAGATTCGCCTTCTGTGGGATAACAAAAAATCATTTCTCTATTTCGGTCATCAGTTATTACAAAGCAGCGTTTATAGTTGTCTGCATCAATCTGGTTAAATAACCAGTTCCTGGTTTTTCGGTCTACAACGGAAGTTGCTTCGTTCCCGTCATGCACAACTACATCATTATTCCCGACAACAAAGTGCATATTTTTAAATGCCGCTACACAATTTTCCGTTATCAAGCCAACTTCTGAGAAAATTTCACGAAAAGCAAACACTGTGGAGCCGCCTACATATTCCATTGCCCAGGTATGCTGCTCCTTGTAAACAATGTTAGTCCCGCGCAATGGAAGGCAATCAATAATAGGATCGTCTGTATCGGCAATTGTTACGCGCCCTGAATCGTTAGCTGGGTCAGTGTAATCCCAACTTGCCGGTAGTCCGGTATAAGATGAAGAAGACCAACGTAACAATAAAGGGTTAGTGCCTGACCCCTCATCAACTCGCAATGCTACCAAGAAATTTCTGAATGGCCTGATAACCTGGCAGGTGGTACTTGCTGGCCAGTTAGTCAGTGCATTAGCCTTATCCACACCAGCCGAAAGTGATCCTGGTATCCAGGTTCCTGGTTCCCTGCTCCCCTCAGTGAAAACAAAATGATTATTATAAGCACCCCCATTAAACCCCAGGTCTAATGTAGCCGTATAAGTTAGGGTAGTAATTACCTGGTGGGTACTAGAACCATCAGTCGCATAAAGTGTAGATGCGTTTCCGTATACATAATAAACATTTAACAATTCATCGGTTAAGTAAGACAGGGCATGAGTGCCGGTAACAGATAAACTTCCCAACACATTTTGCCAGCCCCCCATTTTTTCTGCCGCGCCATTTACATAGCGCATATTTAATGAGTCAGTCATTACACCAGGCGGCAAGTTCCAGGCCGGCATGTCAATGCTGACACCAAAGTTTAAATCATCTGCTTGAAATCTCATTGTACCCAGGCGCTCCAATTTGTACTTGCAGAAGCAACAGCAGTCCAGTTTGAGCTTGCGTCTGCGACAGCACTCCAATTTGTGCTTGCATCGACTACTGGAGTCCATGCAGGACTTTTACCAATGGTAGCAGAGTATGTAGTCAAAGAGAGAGCTTGCAGGGTAGCAGCAACCTGTCTTTTCTTATTAATGCTTGCGCTTAAAGCTGTAATGGTAAGATTTTGTACGGCAGCCTGTACTTCTCGTATTACATTTTTTGCCACAGTTGCTTGTTGCTCTGTAATGCCCAGTGCTTGTGTGGTTGCAGAAATCCCGCGATGAGTCCCGACGGTAGCTGCCAATTGAGTTATTGCTAATGACTGCACACTAGCGGTTGCCCCACGCGCCGTAGAGATTGCCGCTTGCGCCTCACTAATCGCCAAGGCTTGCGTAGAGGCTGAGATTCCTCTCTGTCTTCCAATGTATGCCTGGTATTCAGAAATTGCCAATGCCTGTGTCGCAGCCGTCACCGACCTAGATGGTTTTTCCTGCAAGTTAAGCTCAAGCAAAACTAGGTTGCTGTACAGGCGCTCACTTGCCGGGGAGACGTCAGCTTTTTCTTGCACATCTAAATCGGTACTAAGGGTGTAAGTTCCGCTGACGGTGTTTATGCCACTGTAATAAAGGATTCGCCTGTCAGAAGACCCATTGGAAATTTGCATTCCATAGGTATTCATCCCACCCCATTCTCCCTCGGCCCCATCATCTTCCATTCGCATCTGGAGCGTTTTATTTGTGTCTCCCGTGGTATAAGCAAAAGCTCCCAAGGCAGCCACATCAGCAGCTGAAGCAGAAACAACGAAGCCCTTGTTAGCAACCATTTCTACCCAAGTGTCTTCCGGGGTTACTTCGGTTCCAGTAGTGTTGATATCAGCAGCAAACTGAGTAAAGGCATTTAGGCGAACCGCCGCAATGCGATTCAGCCCAACCGCAAAACCACCCGCAGTTCCTGAGTCTGTTTGCATTTGCAGGGTGACGGCGGTATCGGCAGCAACAGCCGACAAGACATACATCGCTCCTTGCTGCCATACCTCTACTGGGTCTTCCCCCTCATATTCGGCATAGGCTGTGGAGGTATAACCGCTCAAATCACCGCCCAATCGGTATCTTATTGACGATGACGCATCATTGACTTCTGGCCGGATATAAGTGAAAACAAGCCAGCTAGCTGAACCGTCTCCTATGGTGATTGATGCACCATCAGTCCAGCTAGCCGAACTTAATGCGCTATGGGTGGTTTCATCTTCCGCGTATTTATAATCTGTGTTTTCATGTAGCCCGTCATCCGACTCATCCAGTTTAAGTGCTAGTGACCAAGCCCCTGTACATTGGGACTGATAAGAACTGTTCTGTACCTGGAATTGTTGATTGATGTCTACTGGGGTGCTGGGCGTTGTATATTTCTGCATATAAAAATAAGCCGCCCCAAAACCCGCCCCCGTCCTTCGGGGTTCCATTCGCTGGTAGCTTCCAGCTTCCCCATTAATAGTTTTGCCGGAAATCTCTGTAGTGTCAGCTGCGACACGAAACTCAAATCCGTTTTGGCCGGCACTATTGCCATTGACCAGCATACCCATAAGTAAAAGGTATTCAGTGCTGGCAGTAAGGTCAGCCGCAGGTATTTTTATGGTGGACGAAACGTTCGTCCAAGAAGTGTTATTACTAGAATGGTTCCCGTCTGAACCGACCCACGCATAGTCGATAGCCGTCGCCATTAAACTGACTCAACGACTTGCCAATCCAGTTGATTAGTCTCCCAGTCAGACCCAGTGTAAAAATCATAACGAAGCTGCATCCCAATAGCATAAGCAGCCCGTAACTCTACCCAGATTTTATATCGGGAGCCATCAGATGGAGGATAATCAAGGTCGCCAGAACGGTTTTCTTTAGAGTTGGCTTTAATAAACGACACGCATGTGTCACATGCCGCGTCAAAGGCATCTAGTTTTTGCGCATAAGTTTCTGCGGATTCTTCCGACGTTCCGCGCATTTCGTTTCTGTGCCTGACACGATATGCCACTTCATCCTCCTGCTGCCTGGGCAAACAAACCAATATGGTCGGTATTGGCGTAAACGTGCTTACCATACCAAGAAACTTGCGGCTCACCATTAACTGGCGCACCATCTTTATCACACCAGCTTACATGCGTCTCAATACCATCTTCGCAGCGAATAACTAAAATGTTATCGCTTTTTAAGATTGCCTCAACCTTTCTGCCGGCCAACCGATCCGTTAAATCAGGCAAGGGTAAATACGCCAGAAGCGTTCCATGTAATTGCCAGGTCGCCAGTTGTCATATCAAACAGGCCGCCCAGGTCAACACTAAAGATTGCCCTTTTTCCACTATCGGAGTTATTGTAACCGACTGCCCAAGTAGCTGATTTGGGGTTCGACCCACTCTGCGACCAAGTTATGTCCGTTAGATCAAAGGTACAAGTGGCCCCACTTCTAGTCCAGGGGTCTGACGGCGATGCCGATACCCCTCCAGTTGCATAGTTGCCACCAACCGAAACCTGGTTAGAACTTAGATTCGTTGATCCTCCGCTGCCCCATCGCGGGTCAGCAGTTGCAGCTGACTGTGTTGCAGCATTCGTGACCAGCGCCACCCAAACGCTTGCGCTTGATAAATCATGCAGCCCATCACCCAGTCCCTCTTTGAACTGGTTATAAACCACAACATCGCCTTGTGCCATAGTAAACTCCTACAGATGCGGGATGATCCTCCCAGAACTCTCCCGCCGATTCGCCTCGCGGCGTAACTCATTAAATTTTTGGCGCTCCCTAACCACCCATTTTACAGACGCTGCTTCAGCATCTGGGCCACCAATTGTATCTTGCAACAATGCAGCCATCGCCCTGGATCTTATCATTTCTTCCGCTTCGTCTGTCCAGGCATTAGACAAAGTAGAAGTTAAAGTGGCTGAAAAACCACCAATATCACGCAAGTAAGTCATTGTTAACGTATACACACCATCCGGCACAGGCCACAAGCGAAGGTCTAACCCCTCAACCGCAAACTTATCCGGCTGACTTGTGCGCGTAGTGTTAGATACGTTTCTTTGAATCCAACGATACGTTGTTTCGTCCATATACTCCACATTATTAGACGAGTAAGTAACCGTTAGCATATCTATTTCAATGCAATCATTAGGCAGCGCATAGTATTCCTGCCCATCTACAGTAGAGGCCGTAGCGCGCCCAGTATTAAATGTAAACCGGCGCGGCTTATAATACTTAACCGCATCAATAATTGAGCTATTGATCTGGGAAGTATAAGAGGAACCCCGATTTAAACTATCCTCAATGCGGGAAACCATTGTTGCAACAGTTGTCATTGCCCAAATCCTCTTAGGGTTTTAGCAAGCCTGGCGCGCTGGCCCAGCTTTCCTGGCTTTTTGGCCGCCGCATTGAGAGTCTTTAGGGGGATTTTCTTCCCCTTTTTTACCCCAAGCTGCTTCCTTAATGCGCCAGGTTTCTTTATTGCTCCCTGAATCCAGTCTGCCATAACAACCTCAAATAGTAATTGTGCCTAGTAAAGCTGCCCGTAACCGCGCTTCTTCTTTTTAGTGCTTTGTCCGTATCCCCGCTTCTTTTTCGGCTTCTGCTTGTGCATCTTCGATCCGTACATGATAAGCGCCTCCAATATAAACTCCACGCTCATCATACCCTACATTAATGTGTGCGCATGGATTATCCCCGCCAAGCATATCAGAAAGCTCCCTTGTCCACAGTTCAGTCTCCCAATATTTAGTCCACCCATGCCAGGGGCCACCCCAGGTAAAATGAGATAAACAGCTGTTATATTCCTGGGGATTTACTTTTCCTGGTTTAAGCAAGTGATTCCAGCTTCCATAGATTGACCCAATCTGATTGTCCTCAAGCCCAACAAATCGGTGCAAATCCAGGCCATGATCGCTCTCTGGGTTAATGGTTTCCCAGTAGGGGTGGTCACAGCTAATTACCATCAATGATGACCAGTTTTTCCTATCATATGCAGCCTGTATTGATCCTAGAAACTTTTTCTCCCCATGAACCACCTCCTGGCTATGCTTCTTGCAAACCAGCGCCTTTCTCTGATCTCGCTGATCCCAAAGCTCTGCAATATCAGCATTACAAACCATGTCACAATCCATAAAGATAGCAAAGCCCTGGTAATTGCAAAGATGCGGAATCATCCACCTGGCATTACTAAAATCAGTCGAATCGTTCTCTCCTTTTTCACGCTCCCATATTTCAGGCCCAAGGGTATCGTTTCCAATAGCTGTAATGCTGACGGGCCTGGAACTTCTTTCAATTATGCTATGCGCCAACACATGCCAGGAAACACGCTCTTTCTTGTCATAACCGATAAAAATTCTAGGAAGGTCATCAAGCCTGTCATATGGTGAAAACATTACGCTACTAGCTCCTCTGCAATTTTATAAAAATTATCTTTATCTTCGCCCTTCACATGCAGGAAATACTTTGAATCCAAAGGCTCATCACCATGCGGTAAATAGTTCCACATGGAACAATCTTCGACTTTAATTGAAACCGGCCCCCAGGCCATTGCGCGCTTTACCTCACGCGGCGCTTTTTCATCCATCGAGCCACCAACCAATTCCCGCAATGCCCATTGATTGCCATACCAGTCCTGCAAATGGCTGCCCATTTTTATAACGCGCTCACGAATCCAAATAAAAACTTCCTTTGCCTCCATTGTTGGATTAGCAAACAAAACCCCATAGTTGTATGGCATTCGCTGCGCCACACCTACCAGTTTCTTTCCGTCCTTGTCTAACTTAACGTGGTCGCGCTTTGTCACTATCAAATCATATTCAGCAAGCGATTCAAGGGGGGCTGGTGTATGGGCCAGAACGTCTGCATCACAAAATAATGTGAGTCGGTCAAAGCCATTATTAATAACGTAATGCACTTGCCCATGAACATTGGCTATCATGGCCGGCATTTTATTCTGAATGGGAAGACAAATAACCTCATCTATCACATCGCTCTCAAACACGGGCCATGATTGATCGGCATAAACAATAACCTTTGCTCCCTTATAAACGCGCTTCATTGATTCGGCGCTATGCACAACCATCTTTGCGTAATCTTCTCCCCTTACCCAGTAAACAACATTCAGCATCTTACCCACCACACGCTGTCAGGCATTACCTCGACAAACATTAAATTAAAAGAATCAGCCACGGCATCCATGACTGTCGGAAACGAATGCTGGAAATCATGGCCAGCAAGAATGCCACCACCCCTAACCTTGGGCATCCAAATCTCAATGTCTTCCATTACACTTTCATAGTCATGCGCAGCATCAAGAAAAACTAAATCCTGGGAATCGTCCTCAACAGAATGGGTTGCTGCTTTACTGGTGCGCCGCAAAAAGGTTAAGCGCGATTTCCACGGCTCTACTCTCGTCCAGAAGTCTTCTTCTATTGCCTTAAAATCCCATTCCTTATAATCCTCCCCACAGTCCACGCTGCCCTGGTCAGGCATTGCGCACCAGGGATCAATGCCAATTACTTTAACAGTAGGACATTCTTTTAATATATGCTCAGTAGTCCTTCCCTCTTTAGTCCCAACCTCTACAAACTTTACAAAATTTTCAGCATGGATCATTGCCGCCAATACGTCCCACCTACGCATTTTTTTTCTCCTTCTTAGAATGCAGTGTTTTTTCCAACCAGTCCTTTATATTATTAACCGGCTCCTCCCACGCTCCGTCTTCTGGCGCTCTAAACAGCGATACGTTTTTAGATGGATACCAATACCATCGCTTGCCCTTTAACCCATATCTCCAGGCTGGCCGTTTAGGTGTAAGCACCGCCGTCGGATGACCCATAGCTGCTGAAACATGGGCTGCTGACTGACAAACAGTGACAAAAGCATCTGTAGCTGCAATTAAAGCAGCCGTGTGTTTGTAGTTAAAATGATGGTTAATTGAACGCCAATAGCTTACAGAGCCTGGCCGCTTTGTATTCATTTCATTAACCAGCACCTCTACATCCTCATAATCCAGGCTAACAAAGTGATACCGCTCATCCTCAAGTAGTGCAGCAATATGATCCGGCTTAACTGAACGATAAAAACGATTAGTTTTTAAAACGCCTCCCCTGGTAGAAATGCCGATAATTTTTTTACCATCGGCCATTGCCATTAGGCCGCATCGGTACTGTTCAACAAGCTCCTCATCCACATCATAAAATGGCCCATGCTCTCTCCATGCCCTGCTAAAAGCATTGCGGCTTGGCCTGTACCACTTGCCGAGGTCGGCTATAGAAATAAAATAAGGCGCAAAAGTTCTTTTGACCCAGGCTTCTTCGCCAGGATCATCCTTCCTGGTCGGGTGTAACTCCAGGTCAGGAAAGGCGCGCTCGTAAAAATGACCAAGCCTGGGGTGGTGATCCCAAATAACATCATAGTCCTTGCAAACATCAAACAGCATACTGGCATACATCAATTCATCACCAATGCCCTGCTCGCCATAAACAATTAACTTGATGTTTTTCCCTTTTACATTCTGGTGAATAGGATCAGTCAGGTACTTTGCATTTCCATAAGCGCGAAGAATCCGGTCATGGTCTAGCCCAGACTCATAGAACTCAAAACCTTTGCGAAAGTTCCCTAGCTCCAAATGGCATAAGCCAGCATTCCATTGCGCCCTGTTAAACGTAGGGTCAATAGCTAGTGCTTTATTAGCATGTTTAAGCCCGATCTCCGGTGCGCCCTCGTTAATGTAACAAGCAGCCAAATTCGTCCAGGCTGATTTGCTTTCGGGGTCAATTTCAACTGACTGGGTTAATACCCTTAAAGCATCATCGGCGCGATTTAGCTGGCGATAACAAGCGCCTACATTGGCATAGCAAACAGCATTGGGTTCTAGGTCAATTGCTTTTTCATAAGCAACCGCCGCCAATGTTAGTTTGCCAATACCAAATAAATGATTTCCCGCGTGATACCAAAGCTGGGGAACGAAAGGAAATTGATCGAGTGCCGGCCAGATCAGCCGCTCAGTTAATTCAGGATTTTCTGCGGTTATTGAATCCGCAATCTGCTCCACGACGGCGTGAAGCCCGACTTCTACAGCCATACTTGCTCCCTTAAAAAACGGGGGATTCCGAAGAATCCCCCGGTGTTACCTAGTCATCACAGTGGTAAGTCACGATCAAAACAAACCCTTGAGAAACAGTCAACGCACCAGCGTCAATTGTTACATCTATGGTGTCATAGAATGGATCAGCTGCATCGC
>Ga0098052_1001749_pt1 | contig 13349 bp, 10 predicted proteins | sample 15_taG_FD_81591 | JGI IMG/M metagenome (GOLD analysis project Ga0098052, IMG submission 81591) | Marine viral communities from the Subarctic Pacific Ocean - 15_ETSP_OMZ_AT15312 metaG | ecosystem: Environmental > Aquatic > Marine > Oceanic | place: Pacific Ocean | collected 2015-01-18 | reverse complement strand
TGCGAATGATAGGGCATTGTTGCAAATCAAGATGTCGTGCAATACGGTGTTCAGTATGAGAACAACGATTGACTTATTTGCAGGTGCAGGTGGTGCATCCATTGGTCTACGCAACGCAGGGTTTCACCACGAACTCTGTGTAGAGTGGGACGAGGATGCAGTATCTACGTTGGTAGCAGCAGGCCTTCCAGGTGTACACGGTGATGTCAGGCACTTTATCCACTACGACAATCTCGAGCATGTGGACTTGATATGGGCATCACCACCATGTCAGGCATTCAGTCATGCAGGTAAGAGGCATGGGGCATTGGATGACCGCAATGGTTGGCCATGGACTCTTGATGTGATTGATCATCTACGGAGCAGAGGCATATGGCCAGAGTACATCATCTGTGAGAATGTACCAGGGATGACGTACCATGTGGGTGACTGTGATGGGTCTGACATCATGCAGTGTGCAGGGTGCTACTGGGAGAGATGGGTACAACCAGAGTTCCGTAAGAGATTCAACTGGGTAGATACTGTGGTGCTCAATGCTGCAGACTTTGGTGTTCCACAGTTTCGACGGCGTGTGTTCTTAGTAGCAGGACCGAGACCAATACAGTGGCCACAGAAGACTCATTGTTCTAAAGGCAAGATCAATCAACAGACAATGTTTGGTCCAGTGATGAAGCCATGGGTCAGCATTGGTACATCTCTTGGCATTGACTCTACTATTCTTGGTATAGCCAGCAATCCATACAAGAAGGATGAGAACGGTGAGTGGGACAAGTCATCACGTACATACAAGGACATCACTGATGAACCGAGTACAGGCATCACAGCCAAGGGTCCACTGTGGAATCAGGGTCCATTCGTAGTAGACGATGAGGAGAAGAGAAGACTTACATGGCGTGAGTGTGCAAAGCTTCAAGGCTTTCCAGATGATCATCCATTTCAGGGTAAGACACAGGCAAGTTTCTACAAGCAAGTTGGTAATGCGGTATGTCCAATAGTATCGGAGGTATTGGGTCGATGCGTGATGACGGCGATGGATTCATGATGGTGGATACTGAGGATGAAGAAGAACTGGGATTGTTTCCAGTAGAGGAAGTTGATTTCTCTCTAGATACGGAGTGGTACTTCGAGGGAGCATGGTTGGCATTGGCAGCATACTTAGATGAGAAGTATCCATCTGTTACACTTGGTGAAGCAATGGCATCGGAGGATGATGATGGACATCTTGGAGTATGGGCACGATTCGACTTTGGAGAGAGTGTCATGTGGTTGAGATTCATGACGTTCTCTCCATTTCACTGGGTATGGAAGGATGGGGAGTACAACTGATGGAATGCATGGTGTTGGAACAAGTCTATCCATTGACTGGAGTTAGTGGAGTAGAAGAGAAGCCAGTGTATGGTGATGAGGCAGAGAAGTATCGTACAGCATTGGGTGCATCGTTTGACGATGAGTTCATCTTCAAGAAGGTGATGAAGTCTCGAGGTAAAGCGAGGACATGGTTTGTACCAGGCGATGTGATCTGTCGTCGTATTGGATTGACGGAGGATCGTTGTGATTTGTTACGACCGATGCGTGACAGGGTGTACTGTTCGCACAAGGTTGATGTATCGATCTATGAGAAAGAGATTGAACAAGCTAGACGTGAAGCTATCGAAGGTCACAAGTGGAAGGTACATCGTAGGAAGACTATGCTTGCGATCATTGATCCACAGGGTCGTGCGTTGGTAGTAGCGAGGCAGCACTGGGGAGATTCGTTCACAATCTTGATGGAGCAGTTGTGTCCGATGCTACCGATTCATCAGGTGCATGCATGCAAGCCATACAGGGTAGCGGCATCATGGTGTGCATTCAAGACAATGCATCGATATGCGATGGAGCATTGTGATGGGAAGATGAACACTGTTCAGTTCTTGAAGTGTGTTCGATATGCAGAGACTATCTACATGCGAAGGGTAGAGCTGAAGAACCGAGTAGGCAGTGGTCGTATCATACAGATGTACAAGTACAGAGCGAAGACACACCAGGACTTTTGGGATCGATGTTTCAAGATGATTGATAATGGAGAGACTGTTCCATTGTCAGTGAGGCATATCAGAGATCATTTCTGTGCAAGGTGGGTAGCGGTAAGTCCTGATGAGATGGACTGGTACTTGAGTTGTATCTGGTGGCCTGAGTGGTTCCGAGGAGGACCGGTAAGGTTTCAGAGATTCAAGAAGGGTCATGGGGGAAGGATGTGGAAGTAGCCATTGCTGATTTGGACAAGAAGGTAGAGACTTGTTGTCGTCATGTAGAGAGGCATTTGCGATTAGCGATAAGTGATTGGTATCATTTGTTATCGAGATTAGCGTTGAGTTCGGACACATGGTTGTACGACTGTGAGTGGTGGATGAAGAATGTTCCATCGCAGTTAGACATGCCGTGGGCGTTTGAGTCATTGAGTGATGCTGTACGCAGACCGGGTATGTTGAACATATTGATTGTGAAGGTAGACGATGTTTGTTTATCTATGGATCGTCATGAGGACGTTGATTTTCCGAAGAGCATGTATGAGTTGAGGGAGTCATTGGGTGTATTGGTGAAGGAGGTGCAAGATGCAGGCATGGCAGTTTGATTGTGTGATACCAGGTGCTCCGATAGGCAAGGGTCGTCCTCGGGCGACGACGATGGGTAGTCATGTACGATTGTACACACCGAAGCGTACAGCTGACTGGGAGAGGTCGAGTGCATTGATCATGCGTAATGCATGGATGTCTGCACCGGAGGGTGGTTTTTGTAAGGCGAGTATTGTTGCGGTATTTCCGAGACCGAAGAGATTGTTACGGAAGAAGGATCCTGAGCATCGGTTGTGGCATGGATCTAAGCCAGACATAGACAATGTATGTAAATGTGCATTGGATTCTCTTGTGATGGCGGGTGTAATACGTGACGATACGCAGGTAGTTGAGTTGGTTGCACGTTCGGTGTATGCGTCTAAGAGTGAGGGACCGTGTGTGGAGGTTAGGTTGACATCTATTGACTGTGAGGGTCCATCGGAGTAGTTTGATTGTGCTGGGGTGCTGTTAGACTGCGAGTGGTGTCGTATCTAGCGATAAAAGTATTCCAGCCACTACACATGTAGTTGTTCTCTTTGCCCTCGGCTGTGTTCTCTGTGCGGTCGGGGGCTTTTTTTTGTGTTAGATGGAGTGTATGCTTTTGTTTGGAGGCGAGTATGCACGGTTCATCTGGCGGCACGGTGGTGATCAATATTTCACCGATGAGCGAGAAAGAGGCAGAGAACGAGCGATTGAGGGATATTGCTCGTCATTCTGAGCAAATTACGTCACCTGGTGGTCATAAATGTCCATCTGGCGGTGAAATTGTTCGTGATACGGACGTAATTTTGTATGATCACATGGGTGACGAGAGTGAATCTTCGTTGTTTAGTGCTGATCGGATGCCTGATTTTGCACGAGCGATGGGTGCAAATGAGGATGAAATTGGTCAATTACAGGCTCAAATGCACCAAAATAGCATGAAAAACGGTGTAGAACCGTCTGGATTGTCTAGTTTCAAGCAGGATTATGGTGATTACCGCAAGTTTGGTGGTGATACAGTTGCAATGGAGTTGGACCGTGAGATGGAGCAAGAGCGTCTTGAGATGTCTGATCAGGACGCTGACGACATCTTGGGTATTGCGATGGGATCACCTGAGTCCCAGAACGAGGCGATGGCAGCACTTGAGGAGCAATTTGGTCGAGATGCGATGGCTGTAATGGAGGGTGATGTGGGTGGAGTGGTATCATTCTCTGTTGATTCACCTGAGCTGGGTCGCGTGAGGTATGTATATGATTCTAAAACTGGCGAAGGCCGAGTGATGAGGGGTGAGTAATGGCATACGGAATGAGACCGGAAGAGTTGGCCGCAGTTGGTCAGAACGTCAATGAGCAGGGTGGCGCTGTTACTGAGTCTTCGATTCAGGAGGCAATGGACGCCGAGCTCGATGCAGAGCGTGCAGAGGCTGTAGCGCGGAACAAGGCGCGTCAGAACAAGGCTCGCATTGCGGATGCAGAGACGAAGGCATCGATTAAGCAGAGGGGCATGGATGCGCTCAAGACGATTGCTGTTGAGGGTCTTACTCTGGGGGCAACGTCCATGAAGGGTAAGGGTCAACCGAAGCCTGGAGGAGGGACGGCAGAGTTGGTGGCGACCACCGACCCGCACGACTTGGGTGCTCGTACTCCTGGTCTTCAACTTGCATCACCGAGTGCTCGTCAGGCTCCTGGTATTGGAACAGAGGCTTATGCCACGGCAAAGGAAAAAGAGTACGAAGATTTGCTCAAAGCATACGGAAGGCCTGGAAACCTTTACAGTCCGAATAGGATTTAAAAATGCCTTCTGTTGAGAACATGACTGACGACGAGATTCTTGCATCGGGTATTCCTGGTAAGCGCAGTTATGTGTTGTCCGAGGAACGTCTCCCATCGAATGATAGGGCGGTCGTATCCGAAGACCCCTTGCTGGATTCGATGGACGTAGAGCCTACGTATAAAGTAGGCCAGCCCAAGGTTGAGTCTCTTATTGTTCAGGACAAGATTGATAGAGATTCCTCAGAGGATGACGAGGGTTTCTGGAATCAGTTCTATGGCTCTTTGGAGTCAACCATCTTCCAAGACAACCCTAGGACCAGTGGTCGTGCGATCGAGGGATTGGGCAGGGTGAGTGGCATTGACTCAATGAAGGAGTTTGGTGAGAACATCGTTGCGGAGTTTGACGCATCACCACCGGAAGAGAAGTTCATTCCTCGGGTATCTGCTCCCAGGGATGTAGACGGTCTTAATTCTGCATTGGACTACATTGGTTCCACGCTTGGTCAGGGCATAGGCTCTATGGCCATGGTTGTTGGTGGGGCTGGCGCAGGGGCCTTGGGTGGTGCCGCAGTGGGTTCTGTTGTTCCTGGTGCTGGTACTACTGTTGGTGCTGTTAGTGGTGGTGCGACGGGTGGTGCTATTAGTGGTGGGTTTTTGTTGAACTACGGCGACACGTATGAGTATCTGATGGAGACTGAGGGCATGGACCCTGACTCTGCGGCAGAGTTTGCGTTGGTGCCTGGTGCGATGATGGCTGGATTGGACGCATGGGGTGTTGGCAAACTTCTTGGTCCTGCGAAGCGTGAGTTATCTGCGAACATTATCAAGCGCACGGGTCAGTTGGCCCTTCGTGGCGCGGGCACAGAGGGTGTCACTGAGTCTGCACAGCAGGTGATTCAGGAGTCTGCTGGAGAGATTGCAGAGGCAGCTGGGTACGCGACAGAGGACATACAGGCTTCTCAGCGTGTCGAGAGTATTTTGAATTCGTTTGTCGCGGGTGTTTTGACTGGTGGTGTGATGGGCGGAGCCACATCTCCGTTCAAGAAGCCGACTGAGGCTCCTCCTCCTCCTGGTGTTCCTGAAGAATTGGCTCCTGGTGTTCCTGAAGAATTGGCTCCTGGTGAGTATGTGGAGTCATTACGACCGGATGTAGACCCAGGTTTTCGTGATCCAACGGATGCTGAGATTCGTGAAATGATGGACCTGGACCCAGTCGAGGCTGCTCCCGAGGCTGAAGCCGAGACTCAGGGTTTCGACACGATTGAAGCTTATGAGGCGCAACGTGAGAGAGAGCGTTTAAAGGTAGAAGAGCCTATCGAAGCAGACGAAGCCCCCGACGCCCCCGTAATCTTGAAACAAAGTCCGGTTCAAGTTGTTCGTGAACTCACTGATGAGGCTCAGGCGGAGGGAATTGAGAAACTGAGAAGTTTGATCTTGGATTTGCCTGAAGATTCAAAGCAGGCGTCTGACATCATGTCTAAACGCTTAAATGAGATGTTTGGCAGCTTCTGGTGGACGGAGGCGGGACGGGGAATAGAAAGTTTGTGGTCTGAATCTAAATCCCCGATGATGGCCGCTAAAAACGCGGAGTATTTACAGAAGACATTAGCGGGCGTACCTATGGGAACCGTATCCCCGGAACAGTACAGGTTGATGAAGTATCTGTACGACAACCCGGATGATCTGGCTAAGATTTTTGAGGCAGGTCGGCCTAATGCGCTTACTGCTCGTATCGAGTTAAAAAGAGGAACAAACAACGCCGTAGAACTGGTCGTAGATGCATACAAGATTGCACAGGAGCTTGGCATTCAAGGCGTAACTGTTGACGACATCTACAGTGGTAGATTTGCCACAACGGTGAAAGAGGCCGGTGGCAAATACTGGATGCTTGAAACGCAAGCTGAATGGGTACGGAAAGCTTTTAAGGAACATCAGAGTTTACTAGACAAGGCGGGTGTAGACTACACGATCAAAATGGAAGCACCGAGTCGAGCAATGCTCGTAAATGAACTTATAAAGAGGTTCCGTACCGAGATCTGGAAAGCGGAAGAATCTGGCGACCCGGTTCCGCCTGTGCCAAATCTTGAGATATTCATGACGGATAGGCGCAAGAAGGCGCTTCCGCGAAAGGGTGCTGGTTACGACACGTTTGGTGTTGGTGCCGAGGAAGACTATGCGCGCTACTCAGCTGAGGGTGATCGCTCGATTACTCTTGAGAAGTTATTCGAGGGTGTAGAGACCGTACCTGAGCGACCCGCTATGGGTGTGACAACGCCAGAAGACGTTGGCAAGTTTGTCGAGAGTCCTACTGGTACACCTACGAAAAGATTGAGGTGGTATGAGCGGGCCGCAGCACGCAAGCGTGGTCGTGGTCAGATTCTGCGTCAGACACTTAGGACGCGAGACAAACTTGGCAAGGCGTGGAAGACGGACAGTGGTATCGCGACCATCTCTGATCATGAATACGACATCGTTAAAGAGTTTGTTGCGATGGTTGGGACCAAGCGTCTTGAGAACATCGCCTTTGCAATAGAGCCTGAGATCGCTACCGGGATGATGCTCAACGAGCCCCTGGGTCTCTACTTCTTTGGTAAGGACATTGTTGGTATCAGCCACTCAACTATCGCCAGTGGCCGGTTTGTAGGCACGACCATTCATGAGTTGTGGCACGGTCTCAGTCAGTACCTTCCAGACAACACGGTCAATGACTTATACACGCAATATGCGCGTGAGCGTGGTGAGTTCATGCGTCAGAACCCAGAGGCATTTGATCGCTCTGGAAACTTGACCGACATCAACATGGCGAAGAATCAGAATACTTATCGGTTCTCTTCTTTCGACGAATGGGTTGTTGAGAAGATGAAGGACTTGTCGATTGAGGACGCATCACAGCGTATTCTAAGAAAAGGCAAGGGCGTAGACCCAACTGACCTTCCGTATTCTAAGCCTTGGCAGCAGGCGCTTCGAGCTCTTGCAGACTTGGTACGCAGCCACTACAACCAGATCAAGGCACTCTTTGGCCGTGATGTTGCCAGGGCAACGTATCTCGACTTCATGCAAGGCAAGTACATGGAGCAGGTTCGCAGCTCACCGTTGGCCGATGTCATTGAAATCACAGCTGAGGATGAAACTAGGGCTGCGGAACGGTGGTCCAGTTATCTCGACGCACTGGACGCAGACGAGGGTGTAGAGGCCGCTGCAGAGGGCATGTCTGAAGAGATTAAGCGGTTCATTGAGCAGATGGTTGTTGGTCCTGCTGAAGTGGTGACCGACGAGGAATTTAAAGCATTGGCCTCCCAGCCGCCAACGTCAGACTCAGCTTCCCCTGCGACGTTGCCCGAGACACCTGACGAGATTGAAGCAGCGTTTACTGCTCTTGGAGAGGCGCAGCGAGGCGCTCCTGAAGACGCGATGATGGATGTCTACACAGTTATGCCGGGTATTTACGCATACAACTTGGAACATGTTGGAGACCTCAACTGGAGAAACACCACGATGTGGGAAGGTCGGTTGGTGGACATAGATGAAGGCATGGGGAAGATTAAGAACGCCTACAAACACCTGAACAGGAAGTATGGGTTTGAAAGGCAGGTCAAGGAGCAGATCGGGTCTCAAGCAAAAGTAACTGGCAGGGCCGCTGGTGAAATAGAGTCTGAGCTTCGTGCTGCTGGCCAGAAGTATGCTGACGAACATCGAAAACTCACTGTATACAACGAGGTTCAGAGTTTATCGAAAGAGGCGGCGATTGCTCTTGGTGAGTGGCGGTTCGATGACGCCCGCACCCATCTTGCCAAGTTGCAAGGCTACGTTGATGAAGGCACGGAGGCGTTTACTGATCGCGCTTCTCGCATTCAGCCTGAGTTTGCCCACCCTGGCTCAACCGCAGCCAAGCCCCCCGCCGCCAAACTTGAAGAGCTTACTGATCTAAAGGGCAATACTCCCAAGCTGAACGATGACGGCACCATAACGCTGTACCATCGAACAAGTCCCGAGGCTGCTGCTGAGATTCGTCGAACAGGTAAGTTTGTTTCCAAAGAGAATACTGACGAGGTTTTCTTGTCGAGTAAGCGCACCGGTCAAGCCGAGGGCCATGGGTCTGAAGTGGTTGAGGTTCGCGTAGACCCATCTAAGGTTCGCCTGGACGATGCGTTTGACGATGAGATTCACGTAGCAGTGAAGACTGCCGACGTAGCCAAGCCCCCCGCCGCCACACCGACAAATGTTGGCACTTTCAAATCAAATCCAGACGGTACTTTAATTGGTTACAAAGTCATGAGGTTTGATCCTGAAACTGGAGAGGTTGTTTCAGGTGCAGATAGCAGAATCAGGTCGAAGATTAAGGCTGGAGATACTCATTCGATGAGAGGCTCAGGGGTATTCTTAAGTTCCGATCCACAGTATGTGGTTGATTACTATGCTGGTCACGAACACAATGCGCTGATTACATATTCATTTGAGCCTTCAAAAGTTACTTCAGGCTCCTTGACCGATAAACAGCCAGAGATTTCAGTTAGTGATGCTGTTGTTCAAAATGTTGAAGTATTTTCAGAAAATGAAATTCCAACATTCGCCCCCAAGCCCCCCGCCGCCACAGATATCGCTACTGCTGGGGCTTACACTCCAGCGGAGATTGAAGAAGCCAAGCGTCTATGGGAGGAGATGGGCACAGAATCGCCGTACTTCAAGAATTGGAGCGGCGGAGCGCCCATCATTTCCGAGGGTGAAGAGATTCCAGATGGACCCGTCGTCTTTGAGTCGTTTCATGGAACTAAAAAAGATGAAGAAGGCAAATCCTTTCAGTATTTCAGTGATGCTCACATAGGCAAATCAACTGACACTGGGTACTCCGGTCGTGGTTTTTATTTTTCCGACAATGAAGACACTGCGCGCGCCTATGCCTCTAAGTTTGGTGATGATGGTGTAGTGCTTTCGACATTCGTTAGAATCAACAACCCTCTTGTATTGAAGAGAAATCAAGTTCCCGCTGAAACAAAATCGGTTGCCAAAGAGTTGTTTGACCAGCCCGGATATTTAGAGTCTGTGATTCCAGCCGCTGCCAACCGTATACGCAGATGGAATGAAATTATAAGAGTGAACCCGAATCGATTGACTGCTCCTGGTTCTCCATACGCGTCCGAAGCGATTCGCATGATTGCTGAACGAAACGGTCATGATGGAATCATAGTGACTGATATCACTGGCCCGGGTGGCACGACTGTTAAGGAGTTTATAGCCTTCGATTCAACACAGGTGAAGTCCATAGAAAACATCGGCACCTTCGACCCGACCGACCCATCGATTCTCAAGGGCATTGGTATAGGCGCTGCAGCACTCCCGGCAGCTGGGGCTCTGATGGCTGATGACGAAGACGATCTGTTAAAGTCATCAATGCGAGGATGATATGACCGTTAAACGTGATTCAAGAGGCCGTCTGCGCGATTACAAAAAAGAGTATGACCGCGATCACAAGCCATCGAAGGACAAGAAGGACCGTGCGTCTCGTAACTCTGCTCGCAAGAAAGTTTCTGATTGGTACAAGGCTCATGGAAAGAAGCTTTCTAGCGATAAGGATGTAGATCACAAAGATAGCAATCCACGAAATAACGGCTCTGGAAACCTGAGAACAATGGCGAAAGGTGACAATAGGGCGCGCTCTAATCGTCAAAGGGCAAAGAAGGCATAACGGGATAACGAGTGTCTCTGAGTCTTTTGATGTTATTGTTTATTATGATCAGATGATACGATTATCCATGAGAGGTTTGTATGGGTCGAAACAATGGTAGGTCCGGTAAGACAGAATTGACGCCTTGGATTGATCCAGAACTGTTGGACTACAAGCCTACTGATCGTCAATCTGCGTTTCGTCGATGTGTACGCAACTGTGTTTTGAGTGGAAAGTATTTTAAAGCCGATTGGTATCGTGCGAGCGCCAGGTCAGAGGCTGAAGCGTTCAAGGGTCACCCAGTTGCGCCGAGTGAATTTAAGAAGTGGTCACAGAAAAAAGGATTCATGGTTTGGTTCTTCGAGGACTTCCCAGAGTCCGAGCCCATCACTGAGCAAGAACTGCAGATGGTAGAGCATAAGTGGTGGCGCGGCGTTCTTGACGCAATGGACGAAGGAGAGGAATGGGCATTTCGTGCGTTTGCTAAGGTTCGTTTTGAGGCTCGCAAAGTTGAACAACAGAGGGCAGAGAACAAAGAACTCTCTGATTTCTTGGGCAGCGGAAGCGAGGGTGGTGCTTGGCATATCAATGCCCCAGAGGCGTAGTGTCAAAGAACCACACACAAGTATTGAACAGAAAGCTCGGTGTAATCGCTGAAGATCCGAGGGAGTTTATCTCTCGTCTGAAGTTGGTAGACGAGAAGGGTATGGAACGTCAGTTCAACACTCCTTTTCCAGAGCAAGTGTTGGCTTTGAATGACTTTATGTCTGAAGCTGAGACGATTGTTCATTACAAGCCCCGCCAGATTGGTGACACCACCGTCGCATCGGCGTACAACTTTGATTACACGTATTGGGCCACAGACCCTGTACGGACGCTTGTTGTCGCGAATATCTACGAGACTACTGATTCGATCTTTGGAAAGCTTCAGCACTTCTACAGGGGGCTTCCAGAGTCACTGAAGAGGCCAGTTGCCCGATCGAACAAAAAAGAGTTAATATTCGACGATACTCAAGCTGGATTCCGATGCATGACTGCAGGCGGTAAGGGTCACGGTCGTGGTTGGACGTACCAGCGTCTTCATGCAGATGAGCTCGCGTTCTGGCCTAACGCTGAAGAGGTGTGGGCATCGATTACATCAACAATGCACCCTGGTCCTCATTTGAAGACAATCATTCTGTCTACGGCGAATGGTCCGGGGAACTTGTTCCACAAGAAAGTTTTAGCGGCAAGAGAGGCCCAGCGTCAGGGAGACAAGTCAGTTCAGTTCCGTTTCTTCCGTTGGTGTGACCACCCTGCTTATTCATCGTTGGTTCCTGATGGCTGGGAGCCAGACCATGAGGAATGGGAGTTGGCCCAGACCCATGGTCTGTCGATGGAGCAGTTGTACTGGAGACATTCACGAATCAACGGTGTCAGTGGTATCGGTCTTGCCAAGTTCCGTCGTGAGTATCCGCTGACCATTGAGGATGGGTTTGCAGAGTTTGAGGGATCTTGGTTTGATCAGGACTACTTGAACGAGGTTCTGTCATCAATCAAGCCTCGAGACGGCGAGCTGCGTATCTACGAGCGACCTCAACCCGGCATTAACTATGCGATGGGTGTTGACCCGTCATGGTGCAACGGAGGCGACTACGCGACTGCACAGGTGCTTTCTGCAGACGGTAGGCAGGTCGCCACTTTATCGATGAATAAAGGTGGTGAGATTCTGTTTTCTACGAAAGCAGCGGAGTTGGCCGCTCACTACAACAAGGCCAAGACGTTGATTGAGAGCAACCCTGGTGGTGCTGGCCCCGTTGTGATTCGTGAGTTCCACAAGCATCACATTCCATTATGGACTCGACCGGCACCAAGGGGCCGCAAGCCTAGCTCTTCTCCTACTTATTGGACAACATCCCGTGGCTCTAAAGAAGAAGGGTACGCGCACCTTCGTCAGGTCATCAATGGGGATGGATTAACGCTAAACGATGACACAACGATTCAAGAGTTGATGCACGTTCGTGAGGCTAACGGTAAGATCGAAGGTCAAGATGGCTACCATGATGACCACGCAGATGCTTTAATGTTGGCTGAGTGGTGTCGCAGGGGAATGCCTACTGCGAAGCTTCCGCCTTTGAATTACAAAAGGCGTTATGTTGCACATCAGAATCCATTCGTAAATAAAAGAGAGCTCCGGTAATGGCTGAATACGAAAAATACCAAGACAGAGATTACAGCAACGATCAGATTCCTCCGAAGTTTGTTCATGAGCAACTGCGCGCTCACGACAAGAAGATGCGGGACAATCGAAACCAGTGGGCTTTGATTAAGGCTTGCTATACGACCAATTATTGGAAGCATGTTCGCAACAGAAGCAATACTGGAAAGCATTCTCAAGCGAAAGACAACGAGATCAATGTTGAAGTAAACCGTCTGTTTGGGATTATTACCTCGTATCTTGGATCATTGTATCCACGGTCTCAGCGTGCGATTGTGATGCCAGACCCAAACGGTGTTGGTGATTCAGTTAAAGCGGAACTTGCGCTGAATCGGTTCATGGAGTCGAGCAGGATTCACCATCGAATCATGACGGCTCTCCGTCAGGGCCTTCTGTATCCAGGTTGTGGTTCAAAGATTGGCTATTACGCTGGCCGGGGCAATCCCCTTGATCGTGTCTGGATGCGAGTTATCCCATGGTGGGAGATGGTTCTTGATTCAGACGTTGGTGACGCTGAAGACGAACGCTTCCGTGGCCATGTTTATTACCGTCCGAAACTTGAAGTTGAACAAGAGTATGGCTTGACGGATCTTGCTGGGACTGAGCGAGACGATTTTCTCAGGGTTGGGGATAGTGATGGTTCCGGCCAAACCAAGATCGGTCGAAAGTATACAAAACAAGACAAGGCGACTTCTGACAACTCAAACTTTGTTCGTGTTCTTGAGGTGTGCAACCTGAAAGACACATACGAAGACAAGGAGAACCCTGGTATTTTGTATCAGGGTCGTCTTGAGATTTACGTTCTTGGGCAAGGCCAGAAGTCTCACAAGCCTTGTTACGTCGGTCCATTGCCGTTTGCCGAGGTGGATGGTCGCCCACTTGCACACATTGTTCCGCTGATCTTCAACCATGAGCCCGAGTACCCGTTGCGCGGAATGGCTCATTCGGAACGCATCCTGCCACAGATTCAGGAGCTCAACTCGTACCGTTCGTTCATGGCGATGGCTACGCGAAAGGACACCAGGCAGTACATCACTCGCAAGGGGACTTTTGGCTCTGATGAGATGACTGACCTGACCGAGGGTCACGATGGATTGATTCTGCAGCTGGAACAAGACTACGACAGACCCTTGGCTGATGCGAT
>Ga0098052_1001748_pt1 | contig 13358 bp, 11 predicted proteins | sample 15_taG_FD_81591 | JGI IMG/M metagenome (GOLD analysis project Ga0098052, IMG submission 81591) | Marine viral communities from the Subarctic Pacific Ocean - 15_ETSP_OMZ_AT15312 metaG | ecosystem: Environmental > Aquatic > Marine > Oceanic | place: Pacific Ocean | collected 2015-01-18 | reverse complement strand
TAATGATAGTAAGAATATTCAAACCAATGTCAGGCAACTACACTGATGCAGGCTGTCTTGATACACTTATCAACATGTTGTGGTCTGCAGATAGCCAGCACAACTTCCATCCCAACAACCGCTGGATTAATAGCACCACTTCAGATAGTTCCAAGGATAGATACGATAGGGTGTATCGTGATGTCTTTGTGAACTGGCCTGGGCGTGAGCCAGTGATTGCTTTCCTTAGTAACAGTCAGGTTCCTTATGAAGTCCTGAGTTATTCTCTACTCCCCCACGAGGAGGAAGCCCTAGAGTCTGAGTTCTTCTCAGATAGCGGTCAAGAGGATGAAGATCATGTCGCAGACTGTTAAACATGATCCTGTAAACCACCCTGCCCACTATACATTCTCAAAGATTGAGGTGCTTGATGCTATAGAGGAGTGGGGTGTAAACTTTCACACTGGAAATATAATCAAATACGTGGTTAGAGCAGGCCGGAAGACAGGTAATCCACTTGAGGATCTCAAGAAAGCCCAGTTCTACCTCAACAGATTGATCACACTGGAAGAAACAAAGCTATGATCCATCCAGATATAAAGCTAAGTCACAGTAGCTCGCTCAACTTCTGCGGTAAACAATTATGGTATAAAAAGGTACAAAAAACACCTTTCCTGTATAATTTTTACAGTGGTGCAGGTGCTCTTGTTGATGCAGGATACGAGGCAGGACTTAAAAACATCATGACTGGCATTAATGGACACTCCATACGTGCCACAATGAATGATAAAATGACAGAACTTATACCCCTGCTGTCAGAACCTGACATGGAAAAGCTGGTCAGATCAATTGATCAACATGTACTTGCAGTTGAGGGGTACATGGGATGGATCAATTATAAACCACTGGAGGTACAGCATTTTTTCAAGATCCAATTCGATGGGCACACACGATTGACCACAGGGTACATGGATATAGTTGCCGAGAGGCAGGATTTGCCGCTAATTATAGACATCAAGCGGCAATCTAAGCCCCTAAAGAAGGCAAAACATGAGTGGGTTATGCAAGGTGCACTGTATGCGCTTGCACTGATGAAGCAGAGGAATCTCACAGACATTCCAAAGTTTGAAAATCATTTAATTATTCCTGGCAGTGCACCAGTATTCCTGCACACAGAATTAACGCCTGAGATCCTGTACACGGCATACAAATTGCTTACTGAATTAAATCAGAGGATAGATAGTGATTACTGGCCCCTGAATAGGAATCATGCACTATGCTCTCCAATGTGGTGTGATACGTTTGATCGTTGCCACTATGAGAACTTTGAAACTGTTGAAACACTACTTGAGAGGTGTAAAAATGAATTATAACTTTCCAGAAAATCACTCATCAAAAAAGGGGTCAAACTCAGAAAGACTTGTGGAGATGTTTCTGTCAGACGCAGGGTGGTACACTTTCATAGCAGTATTTGATCAACACTCTCCTATTGATGTGATCTGTATGCGTGGTAACGAACTTAAAAAGGTTCAAGTAAAATCAATGATTTTAGATAAATCAAACTTTTCAGATTCAACCGATTTTATGCCCTTGGCTTGTAGCATGTTACCATCTACAGTTCAAAGGAAAGGAAAAGAATATATTCATGACTGGATAGGTAGGGAAAGACCTTGGGATGTTCTGGCATGTGTCTGGGAAAAGGAAATTGCATGGTTTACTGATCCATCAGTATGGATGAATAAGCAGCATTTGACAATCATGTATAAGCCTACGAAAAAAGGACCACGTAATGGAACCACATACTTTGTAGACTGTTTAAACCCTGATTGGATACAAAATGGACAGTCAGATATATAGTAGATTACTGATACTGGAAAAACATTTGGAGTTAGCGTATGAAGAAATCAGATCAGAAAACTATAACGAGACAACCAGACTCATCCTCAATGCCCTCTCAACCACGAGCCAACTTCAAGAGATACTCGAAAACGAAAAGGTCAGCATGGACCCCACAAGAGGAGAAGGACAGGAAGAGGTCAAGGGCAATAGTATCTCGTCTTTCAGAACTTGGTTACAAAAAGGGAGATAATGGGAACTTTCCATGCTTTTGTGGGGAACGGCCAGATGACTATAGTGTGTGGTGGCTTTCAAATAATAACTCAAGGGAGGACCACCTGTTTTGCTTGCGATGCACCAAAAGGATTCCTGAATTCAAAATAAAAGATATGCTAAAAGAATATTTTGAAAGGATAACGGCACAGAAAGTGCATGAATATAGCAAGGAAGAGGTAAACATTAGTGAACTTTTAAGCAGGAACTGAAATGCTTGATAAATACAAGAGGGCTGTAATGAGAAAGCCTGAAAAACTGGTGGTGGAAGGGGAAACAGGAGCAGGTAAGACCACCTTTGCTTGCTCAAGTCACAGTAAGAAGACACCTGCCTTTGTGATCAATGCAGATGATGGAGGTGAAACCGTATTCCATAAAACAGGAATCGAATACATCTATGATTGCCTACCCACAGGTGATGTAAAGGAGAATGCTGAAAAGTGGGACAGCGTAATGGACACGATGCGTGAGATTGCCAATGAAAGCGGCGATATAAAGCGGATAATCGTGGATAGCGTTGATAAACTGGAAATGCTTGCACAGGGAAAGGTGTGTGTAAACCATAAGATTTCTCATATAGAAGATATGGGATATGGCAAGGGTTATGCATATGCTAGAGGTGAGATGCAACGTTTCTTTAGTGCGTTGAATTACCTACGTGATACCAAAGGTATTCAACCAATACTGGTCTGCCACACGCAGGTCCGTACCATTAATAAACCAACGATGGAACCGTATGATAGTTTTGTATTAAAGCTTCATAAGGCTGTATCTGCAGATGTTACTGAATGGGCAGATGTTATTCTATTCGTAGCATTTGAAACCATCGTCAAAAAGGTTGACACAGGATTCAATCGCAAGGACTCACGAGCAATCCAGTCTGGAAAGAGGTTCCTCTATACCAGTGGATCAATGGGAGTTGATGCAAAGAACCGATTCAATCTACCTGCCGAAATTCCAGCAGACTGGAATGAGTACCAGAAACTGATAAGCGGTTTCTGGGGTGGCCCTCAAACACAGAACTCAGATAAAGGAAACTGATGTATCCACATACTGATAGTGACATGGGATCGCAGGACACTGCCTTCTCAATTGACAGTGTACAAGAGACACTGGAAACAGAACAGAAACGTGAGCGTGTAGAAGTTGCACCTGGAACGTACACTGTTGAAATCCAAATGCCTCTTCCAGAGGTTAGACAGGATTCAAAGGGGCACAATAAGTTGCTCTTACCTCTTGAAATTATAGGTGGTGTTTATGAGTCAAGCTGGCTCTTTGAGGCTATCTATATGAACAACCAGCATGATGATCCTGGCAAGGTTAAAGATGGGATTTCAAAACGCAAGGTTGCGAGGCTTGCATCTGCCGTTGGACTCAAGGTCATGAAGGATTTTGAGGAGTTGGCAGGAAAGTTTGTGGTTGTAGAATATGGCCCAAACAAAAACGGATACAACGAGATCCGTGAGGTTAAACCTTTTGGCGGTGATGATTCTGCACCAGCCGAAAAGGATAGTATTCCTTTCTAGGCAGAGTTTCCTGTTTCTCTGCCTTCGGGGGGTACAGCACACACGACAGTGTTGGCCCCCCACCCTATATGACGGATATTCTAAAAGCAGTATTACCGTGGCCTGTATCAGTGAATGCTATGTACGGCACTCGCAATGGTAGATTCTTTTTAAAGAGCAAGGGAAGGGCATTTAAGAGGGCATGTGGCATTATACTTGCAAAAGAAAAGTGTCACTTCACTGATAAGACAGATAGAGTGTGGCTTGATATCGAGGTGTATCAACCAGACAAAAGAAAGAGGGATATCTCAAATCTTATTAAGATCGTTGAAGACTCAATACCTTGGTTCTCAGATGATTCTCAGGTAGACAAGCTGGTGATAGAGAGGTGTGGAATAGACCCAAGGAAAAAGGGGTACATTATAATTAAATGTGGGGCACATGATGGATCACAAAGGAAAAACACAGTATGAGTATAGAGATGGGAACGGGAGACTTCTTTATATTGTAGCAAAGTTTCCTGGTAAGAATTTCCGCAGACTCAGATATGATCAGGATGGAAAAGAACATTGGAATTGGGAGGGAGTACAACAGCTTCCGTACCGCTGGCCTGATGTTAAGAGTTCAAAGGCAATCCTATTTGTGGAGGGAGAAAAAGATGTAGATTCCCTGCATAGTATAGGAGTCACAGCCACAACGATTGCAGGTGGTAGCAACGCATGGGGTCCACTCCTCAAGAAACAGCCTGACTTTGTAGAGAAATACTTTAAACAGTTTGATCACATCTTCATCATTCCAGATAATGATGAGTCAGGTGAGAAGTTTGCACAGGAGAGTGGAGAACACTTCAAGGACTTTGCAAAGGTCTGGATAGTTTCACTGGGGTTAACAGAGCAGGGTGCTGATGCAACGGACTACCTAAACTCCATAAAGGGGGCAGACCAATTAAAGAAGGAGTCACTCCTAACTTTGATTGAAAAGAACAAACAACCTTGGACTCCTGCAACCTCACTCCTTGATCTTGATAAATCCTGGGATGTTGGACACTTAAATGTTGACGACTTCCTGGATGAGGATCAAAGATCACAGGTAGAAAACGATTTAAAAGGAACATATGAAAAGATAATTGCCCAGCTTAGAGGGGTTTCCTGGTCAGGCCAAACAGCCAATGCGATATGCCCCACGCATGAAGACCAGAAACCCTCTCTAAGTATTACACTGGAGCAGGACAAGATCCTGATGCGATGTCACTCAGGGTGCAGTCTTAATAAGCTGTGTGACTTCTTTGGACTAAAGATCAGTGAGTTGTTCCTTCGCAGGTCTGCAGAGTTACGCCACCATCAACAAACAAGGATGGCTGGCCCACGGCCAGAGGAACTCAAAGCAATTTGTTCAAGCCTCCTTGAGAGGTCGGAGCCAGAAGAGTTTGATGATGTATTTATTCCACCAATACTCAAGGATCACATACAGGAAGCCTGCCAGCTTACAGAAGCCAGTTCAGCAATTATGTATGGAACTGCACTGTCATCACTGGGAGCACATGCAGGAATCAAACTCTGTATTAAACCTCCAAACTATTTTGTACCGCTTTATGGCAATATATGGTGTTTAAGTATTGCAGAAAGTGGATCTTTTAAAACCACAGCCTTAAATGCAGGCTCTGCTCGATTGAGGGATCGAGAGGAAAGGATAATATACGAAGTAAAAGAGGTGGAAGGAAGGCTAGAAGCCCTCCGTGAAGCTGGTGTGCAGGATGATAATGATGAACTCCTTGAAACGATTAATGATTTACAAAGATTCAGGGCGTTACGGAAGATCCTGCCCAACAAAGCCTCTTGGGAAGCCTGTATTGACCGTATGGATGATACAGGTGGTGGTGTTTGGTTGCTGTCTGAGTTCGGTGCATGGCTTGCTATGTTGGAGACGAGCCATAATAGGGGATTCAGACAGCATCTCACTGAACTATATGATGTTCCTTCCTACTTTGAGGATGTCACAAGAACCAGGGGTAGTAAGATTCTTCAACATCCATTTGTTGCAATATCTGGAGTGTCCACGATTGAGTTCCTTCAAGGTCTTTTAGGAAAAGATGATGCAGGATCAGGCTTTTTGGCACGATTCTTGCTATTCAAGCCACCAGGGTCTGACACCATTCCCAATGCTCTACCAGGATCTGCAACAAAGATACAGGAACTTCATTCATACAGGATGTTGAGTGAGATATATAATCAGCTTGATAACATCACCGTTCCGATAGAATATACTCTTACTGCTGATGCAAAAAAGGTCTTTGAGGAATATCATAATAGTCTCTTTGAAAGGTTCAAGGCTACTGATGATGTAACAAAGTTCATACTAGACCCCTTCCTCAAGAGATGGAGTCCAGGGGTATTAAAGTCAGCAATTCTTTTCCAATATCTACTAGACAGTGAGAGCCAAACCATATCAGATGCTGCTGTTATGGCTGGTATATCTTTGTCTCTTTATGCCGAAAAGTGTACAAGACATCTCTTTAAGAGGGAACTTGGGGAGAGTGTGCATCAGAATAAACAACGTAGGATTCTGGAGTACATTGCAAAGAGAAGGGGTGCAATAAGCAGGCAAAAGTTACTCTCTTCACGAATCCTGGATGGAGGACACAGTGAGTATGATTACATACTGACTTCACTTGAAGAGTCTGGGAAGATCATAATGGAAAAGGTTGAAGGTAAGGTTGCAAAGAATACTAAAATCACATTGATTGAAGGGAAATAATGTTAGAAAAAATTATATACGATATGGATGAGTACCAGGAGAGGGCACAGGAAACGGCTATATATCCTGAGAATACTTGGATGGAGTATCTGTCAACAGGATTGGCAGGAGAGGTGGGAGAGTTATGCTCAAAGGTTGCAAAGTCTTACCGTAAGGATAAGGATGCAGATGCAGAAGAACTGATGCATGAGCTAGGAGATATTATGTGGTTTATTGCACAGTTTGCAGGACACTTGGGGTACGAATTGTCTGAGGTTGCCACAGAGAATATTGCAAAGCTTCAGTCTCGCAAGGAACGTGGAGTAATCCGTGGTGATGGAGATAAACGATGACAGGACTTCCCACTCAATACCAGCAATTCATTCACCTCTCTCGCTACTCACGCTGGGACTATGACAAAAAAAGGAGAGAGACATGGGAAGAAACCGTAGACCGCTACTTCAATTTCTTCAAAGAACATCTAAAGGAGAATTTCAAATACAAACTTGGCAAAGAAGATCTCAAGGAACTACGTGATGCAGTTCTAAACCTTGACATCATGCCATCCATGCGCTGTCTCATGACTGCAGGACCAGCACTCAAGAAGGAGAACATCGCTGGCTACAACTGTTCCTACGTACAAATCGATAGTCCTAGATCGTTCGATGAGATCCTATACGTTCTTATGAACGGAACAGGAGTAGGCTTCTCCGTTGAATCCCGTCACACTCAAAAACTCCCAGCACTACCAGAGGAATTCTTCCCAACGGAAACCACTATCATTGTTACTGATTCAAAATTAGGTTGGGCAAAGGCTCTAAAGGAAGTGGTCGGACTACTATACGCAGGACATATTCCACAGTGGGATCTCAGTAAGGTCCGAAAGGCTGGTGCCATACTCAAAACCTTTGGTGGCCGTGCTTCAGGACCAGAACCTTTGGATAGGCTATTCAAGTTTATTGTAAACCTTTTTGAGGTGGCAAGAGGGAGGAGACTCAAGCCTATTGAGTGTCACGATATTGTATGTAAGATAGCAGAAATCGTTGTCGTTGGAGGAGTCAGGAGATCAGCACTGATATCACTCAGTGACCTGAATGATGATGAGATGCGACACTGTAAGTCAGGAGAATGGTGGAAGGAAAACCCACAGAGAGCACTGGCAAATAACTCTGCAAACTACCATGAGGAACCTAACACTGGCACATTCATGAGAGAGTGGACCGCCCTGTATGATTCCAAGTCTGGTGAGCGTGGTATCTTTTCTTCAAAGGCATCACGTATGCAAGCGTTTAGGACTGGCCGTGAGCATGAGCCTGGAGAATTCTTTGGTACGAATCCTTGCTCTGAAATAATACTTAGGTCTAGGCAGTTCTGCAACCTGTCTGAGGTTGTGATTCGGGCAAGTGATACACAGACTACTGTAGCAAAAAAGATACAGTTGGCAACGATACTAGGAACGTTTCAATCAACTCTTACCAACTTTAAATACCTCTCACGGGAGTGGAAAAAGAATTGTGAGGAGGAGAGGTTGCTTGGTGTGTCCTTAACAGGGATTATGGATAATGAGTTGTTTGCGTATCCAGAACCACATATACTAAAAGATCTAAGGGAGATCGCCGTTGAAACCAATCGTGTGTGGTCTGAAGCACTTGGAATCAATCAGAGTGCTGCAATTACATGTGTTAAACCTAGCGGTACAGTGAGCCAGTTAGTTGACAGTGCAAGTGGCATACATGCGAGGCACTCACCGTACTACATACGTACTGTACGGATGGATAAAAAAGATCCCCTGAGTAAATTCATGCAGGATGCAGGATTTCCTAACGAACCAGATGTGATAAAGCCAAACGACACACTTGTATTTTCCTTCCCAATGGAGAGTCCACCCAAGAGTTTAGACAGGGAGGACATGGATGCAGTTGAACAGCTTTCAGTGTGGAGTGACTATCAAAAATATTGGTGTATGCATAAACCATCTATCACCATTAGCGTAAAAGAGAATGAGTGGTTAGGAGTCGGTGCATGGGTATTTGATAACTTCTCATCAATGTCTGGTGTCTCATTCTTACCATACTCAGATCACTCCTACCGACAGGCACCCTACCAAGAGTGCACGGAGGAGGAGTATCACGAGCTTTCAAAACAAATTCCCGAAGTAGACTGGTCTAAGCTTTCTGAATACGAGCAAGAGGACTACACTATTGCCAGCCAAGAACTGGCCTGTGTAGGTAATGCGTGTGAGTTTGAACCATCCTGGGAACAACCTACAAGGAGTTAATGCCAAGACGATTACCAACTGGAAAGTCGGAATTTAAAAGGGAAATACGTGAATTCGTCAAAGGAGGTGGCAAGGTTAAGGTGTATCCCGAACAGAAGCCAGAAGATTTCTGGGGAGGAGAAAACCCTTACACCACATGCCACGAGACATTCAAACAAGACATCGATTCATTGCATTAAAGAGGAGAGGCTTGCGAGGATGGACCCCGTGAGCCAACTTCAGGAGATTATCCTGGAGCAGTCTGTTCAGATTCAACAGCTTTTTTCTTTGGTAAAACAGATGTCTAAGCGGCTTGACGAGCTTTAATCTTCTTGAGTGCGGCCTCTCTTTCCTTGAGAAGTTGTTTGGGAGGTGTGCTCTTTTTTGCCTTTTCAAGGAACTCTTTGGTCATTGTTTGAAGTTTCTCTCCATACCATTTCATTTCCTTGATAATTTCTTCCTGGTCTTTTTGTTGAATAATCATATCTCTGTATGATCTTTTCATTTGGCGTTGCAATTTCTGAATCTTTGAATATTCATACCTTAAAGTTTTATTCCTACCTTCTGGAATTGCAAGAGGAGACACATTAAAACCACCCATTTTAAGAATAGCCTGAGTGGATGTATATCTTGCTTCGCCTTCTTTGGTTAACACCCCAGACATAGATTCATATAATCTTTTTACTGCCCCAAAACCACCTTCTGGGTCTTCTAATTGTGATTTTGTTTTTCCTGGTAATGCTACAGGAAAAGAACCATGAAGCATAGGTGGTACAGATAGGTTAAATCCATAATGTATATAGTCTGCAATTTTTTCTGTAAAAGTTGTTGAATATGGGGAAACAATATCTCTTCCTGAAAATGGATCAGTTCCTGTTAAAATAGCACTACCTATATTTAGTATAGGACCACCAAGTAGCCCAGCGGTTTTAATAGCTTCTTCTGGTTTTCCTTCTTGAATCTCTCCAGCCATTTCTGAAAAAGTTCCCCAAGGAAATAAATAACTTAGATCAAGAAACTGAACTCGTCCATTATCATCCAACCACGGCCATGCAACGACACCAGCAGGAAAGATACTTTTTCTAGCCTTATTTCTATAATATTCAGCAAGGCTCTCCTTTAATCCCTCGTACTGTTCCTCATCTAAATCGTGGTTTTCCTTAAACCATTCCTTCATAGCAAACCCCAACGCATAATATGGGGCAAATTTCCAAGGTTTTGTAATTGCAGTCTCAATCATAAGAGGGGCTACAAGGCTATAAAAAGAGGCGAATGGTGCACCTATGACAGCCTGTCTTAAATACCTAACGGATGGAGTCACGTTGCTGTAATCAAATAAATATTTCTCAGCGTTGAGTGCGGCATTGTCTAAAGCAGCCAATTCAGATTTGTTATACAAAGATAGGTCTTTTGGTGCAATGTTTGCCTTCTCCATTTCATGAATAAGCATCATAGTCTTTCCCACAGAATCAATACTTCCGTAGAAATCTGAAGTCTTATCTCTTGTGGTTCCATAAGCCTTTTTAAGTATGCCCTTTACTGCCCCTAAAGATTGCATTGGACTTCCTGATTTTTTAGACTGCATCCTTCTATTCATGTCAGCGAACTCTCTTTCTATCCTGCCTAATTCCACATTAGCAAAAGTTCCAGCAGTTAACCCAAGATCATCAGCAAGTTTTGCGTAAGCCCCATAGCTGTTTTTGTTTCTTTCTTTAAGAGCCTTTACTAAGAGCCTTGGCATACTCGTAAAGGAAACTCCACCCAGGTTCATAAGGATCAGGTTACTGGTAAAGTTTCTAACCCAACTAGGAGGATTTGCACTGACCTTTGCCCACTTCCAGAATCGAGAGAACCTTCCCATTGCACCACCGTCACCAAGAATCATTTCTGCATTACTCATGTCTCCTGTATCCATGTTGACCCCAGCGAAAATGTCATCATAGATTTCTTTTTTTACCGCCATTCCAGCAAGCTTCCCGTATCTTTTTGATTCAGGAATTTTTTTATAAACTTTTGAATCAAAAGCAAATCCAGTAACCTTTTTAGCTTCTGATTTCATATCCCTAACTAATTTATTTACAAGCAGAACCTCATTTTGGCTTAAAGTTTTATTATCTAAGTAGTTGTCAGCCAAATCTTGTATGCGCTGTGCCTCATTTTGTAGCCAGTAACCAGTGACCCTAGCTCCTTTTGTGTCTCGTAATTCTAGGTCTTGTCTTAGTTTATCTGAAATAGCAAATTTATTCATAGCACCTAACAAGTCATAGTCAGTGTAACTTGTGGGCACAACCCAAGCTCTTTGACCTTTCGCACCCTCAATAGAAATCTTTTCCAAGAAATCAATCATAACCAAATCTGTAGTTGGTTTGGTCGTTGCTTTTGAAGCGAGAAATGCTGGATCTTTAACCTCACCTAAGATTAGTTTTCTAATCCCCTCTGGAATATCTTTTCTCTTTTTCAAGTAACCAAGATCTGATATCCTGCTTTTTCCTGTAATAATTTTATTATAATCATCAGAATCAAGTAAATATTTAAAATACATCCTTGGAAGATATTGCCCTTTGTATTTACTTAACTGCCCCTGCTCCATCATTCCACGTTTAACAAGTTCATTTCCTATTTTTTCTATTTTATTTTTAGCATTCCTTGCTGCTGCTCGCTCCTCTGGATCGGTAATCACACTTGCATTAGCATTTAATGTGGTCATGTACTTGTAAATAGCATTAGGCTGTTTAGTTCCTTTTAGTATGTCATATAAATCCCTACCTGCCTTTTCCGCATTATATATAGATCCCTTAGCTCTTCTTCTCAAGGCTTTATACAGTTCAACATCATTCAGTGTGCCCTGTGCCACCATTCTTCTGGTTAGTTTTTGAGCAAGCGGCATAGCCTTTTGAGTCCATCGCCCCAGTAAACCAGTTGCAGGAGGTGGACCGCTTGTAGACAAAGCAAAACGGGCTGACCTAGCCAATAACACCTTTGAGGCTCTTATGTTTCCTTTAGGGTCAAGTAAAGATTTAGGAGACATATCTGATGCTTTGGCCCGTGGCACTTTGGAGAAGCGTATATCAGGGTTACTCTTATCATATGTTCCAACATTAAACGGAGACTTAGCTTGTTCAGGAGAAAATATAATATACTGCTTTGGAATTCCTCCCCACTCGTTTGCAGCATCTGCACTAAATGATGCCGTATCTGACTGTGTTTCTATCCCATCGTATCCCTGTTTTTTTAAAGCATTAACATATTTTTTTCTCTGTCCATCTGTCATCTGACCCAGTCTTTTCCCTAATTTGTTTGCTTCAAAGGGATCTAGCACTTTGGGATTCTGGATGTTTAAGTAAACAGGTATAATATGTCCACTTTTTGGTGGTTTAGTCTTTGCTTTTTCCTTGTTTCTACGTTTTTCTGTAAACCCTTTTCCCCACCCAGGAGGCATCCTGGATATAGACCACCCTTCTTTTATTAATTGGTTTCTTTTTCCAGGATCAGTAATGTTCGGTGTTTCATCATAGACTTTTATTCCTTTTATCTTTTTTACTATGGGACTTCCGAATTCATCTGTCCTGTCTTCATGATAAAATAAATCATACGGGTGCAATCTTTTACCATTCTCTACAAAAGGATCACTATCTCCAATAACTGCATAAATCTTATTCGGTTCCCACCATGTTTCAACTGTTGACCCACCATCTTCAATTTCCTTTAAATTTATCTTATGTTTTTTAGGATCATAATCAACCTCATGTGGTTCCCAGTTAACCATTTGATCGCTAAAACCAGTATAAGCTTGTGCTTCTCCTGGGTGGATAGTAAAAAATGAAGGCCCATCAAAGGTATTAAAATCGCTTTTAGTTCCATGAAAAAACATTTTAGGTCTGCCATTTTCACCAACAACCTTTGACTTACCAAACCACTTCTTAAACTCAGGACTGCCCACTCTGGCTGCTTTGGAAAATCTAATATCTCCTGTTTCAGAACTCCAAGTTCCACGATTGAAGGTGGACTTTACTTGTTCTGGGTCAAAAGCTATATAGACCCTATGTTTCAGGTTAGGATTGGTACTTAAAGCATTTGGGTGTCGCCCACCTCCTATGTGAGTGATCCCGTCATGCCCCATCCTTTTAAAGCCCTCCACAAGAACTTCACCAAGCTCGCCTTGATGCATACCACCCCCAAGTTCATCTTCCTGCATCTGTGCAATTTCCTTAAAGACAATCTCGTTTGAGTCGCCAGATTTTAATTGCCTATAACCTCCAGAATCCTTTGAGCCAGATGTAAGTCTTTCTATTTCCCCGAATCCCTTACTCCATTGACTAAGATCAGCTTTGGCATCCATATCTAGCGGATTTTTTACCCTAAGATACACAGGATAAACTGATGGACCAGCAGGCTTGCCAGTTTTCTCTTGTTCCTCCCTTGCTAGTTCCCCTTTTGATTTAGCATATCCACTAGCGACTTCTGGATTTTCTGTAAAATAATGTCCAGTCCCAAACAAACCAAAATATGAATCTCCTTCAAAACCGAATATCTTAAAGCCACCTGTACCAGTTCCGTGATACATAACTTTTGGTTGTCCTTTCCCATCAACCACCTTTGAACCACCAAACCACTTCTTAAACTCAGGAGTTCCGACCCTGGCGGCTTTGGAGAATCTAACATCCCCGGTAAAATATTTATCGAAGGGGTTGTAGTCCCACTCTGCCTTTGGAAGAACCCTCATTCCAAAACTCACATACCAGTCTCCACCGTGGGATTCATCTGTCTTCCTGACT
>Ga0098052_1001747_pt1 | contig 13361 bp, 23 predicted proteins | sample 15_taG_FD_81591 | JGI IMG/M metagenome (GOLD analysis project Ga0098052, IMG submission 81591) | Marine viral communities from the Subarctic Pacific Ocean - 15_ETSP_OMZ_AT15312 metaG | ecosystem: Environmental > Aquatic > Marine > Oceanic | place: Pacific Ocean | collected 2015-01-18 | reverse complement strand
TTGAAAATATACTCATTTTATTTCTCCCTTAAATTATAGTTTGTAAATATTCTTTCCAATCAGTCTCTTTAAAATAATTTTTTACAACTGGATAGTATTTATTAAATATCATATCATACTTTTTAATCTTTGTCAGTTCTACTATATTTAAAGCATCTTTATTTAGATTATCAAATATACTAAAAACAAGATTAAAGATTATTAAGCTGTGAACTGATATTTCACCTTTATCATATAACTTAAAAACTAAAGGCATTTTATCATCTCTGAAATACCTTTTTAATTTGATATTTTTTTCTTTAGATAATTGAACTATTTTTATAAAATCATTACTAACAACATTATCTAAATTTCTTATCTCATATTCATTTTTCTTCCAAAGTTTGAATTCATCATTATAAATTTCTGATATATAAAACTTGGAATTCTTTAGATAATAATAAGAATATAATCTAACATATGCTGCCTTAGATTTTGGAATTTTTTCTACCAACTTATAGAACATCATTCCATCTTTATCTTTTCTATCAGAATTCCAAGTTTTTAAATAAGAATCACGTTTTGGAAGTTTTTGTTTTGTAATATCATACTTTTTACTATTAAAATAAATAAATTTTACTACATTATAAATCCAAAATTGTGTGAATCCTGTTTCAGACATTTCTAATAAGTTATTCTAACAGTATCAGAAATTTCTTCCTTCTTATCAGGAAGCTCAAGAATAATAACAGCATCTCCATTAGGATCATCATCTTCTGTATAAATAATCTTCTCTACATCAACCACAATCTGATTGTAAATATTTACTTCCTTATCAACATCCTTAATCTTTGCTGTTGCTACCTTTACAAGATTACAATGAATAATAAGATTCTCTCCAATCTTAAGTTGAATTAACTTATCAACTTGTTCATCAAACATTGGAAGCTGACCTGTTGGCACATAAAACTGCATTCTCATTCCACCAGAAAGAACCTCTGTTGGTACCTTTGTTCGATCATTTATTGTATCCATATCTTCGTAACTCATTTTATTCTCCTTTATAATTTATTTTAACTCCTCCAATAAAAAGTATCAAGACAATCTAAACACATTTTATTTGATGCATAAATAAAACTCCACTTTGACCAATTTCGAAGAGCTTGCCAGAACCTTTCTTCTGGATGATTCTGGCAATATTCTACGAGAGAATCTAATAATTCTCTAGATTCCATTCTCTATACCTTCTTTGTATAATCCCTAAAACGTATATTAAACTTATCTAATACATTTGTCAGTCTTTGCCACTTAATTCTCTTACCAGGAATCTTATAATCATTCTCAATTCCTTCTGTAATGATATGATAATTTGAATCATACATATCAAATTCAATACATCTTGTTAGAAATGTTAGTGTTGGATTTATCTTATATAGAATCTTATTTCTTGCTTCTGTACATTTATTTAAGCTTTCCATTGATAGTTCTAGTTCAATATCAAGAGCTTCATCTAATGATTCAAGCTTTCCATTAAAATCATACTCGTGATCAATTTCAACCTTAAATGCTGCAACAGAAATACCTTTCTTTTCCTTCTTTGGTTCAGTAACATATGTCTTCTTTGGATAAGTAAATCCTGCTGCATTAATCTTCTTAATATATCCAGCATAACTTTTTGCTGTTGCAGAATTCTCCTCAATCATAAGCTTAAGTGATATATAATCCTCAATATCAACATCTTTAAGACCTATATTTTTATCAATTCCATACTCAAGGCAAAAATCATCATCTAGAAGAAAATTCAATTCTTCATCAAAAATATGTCCATTTGAATATATTGGATCTTCATCTGGAGCAGAAGTCATAAGATTAACACCAAATTTAAATAGTTCTGCATTTGCTGTTGGATTTATAACAATTCCGTCTTTTCCTTCAATATGAACCGTTTTGCCGATATTTGGTTCAATAAAACCAAAAAGTACATGCTTCATATTAGCTTCTCTAATTCTTTTAATTACTTTCTGTGACTCTTCTCCATTCATCTTTGTTCTCCTTAAAATATTATTGGTTAAACGCACATTGCTCACTTGTTATTTTATCATTTGTATGAGCAAAATTAAAATGTTCTCCAGAAAATGTTTTATTTGCAGTTATTACAAGTTCATCAATATCAACAATTCCTCCTTTAATCATTTCGATTAAACAAATAAATTGATTATAATAATATTTATTATATTGTTCTTTTGTCATATTCTCATTTCGAACATATTCAATATATAATGGTGAACTTTTACCATGTAAACAAGTAACATAATCTTCTTTTCCGTCAAATAATATTGGTTCTCCATTTTCATTAACTTGAATCATTGTAAGACCAACATCAAAATCACATCCAATAACCTTTGCATTTACTAGAAAACTTCCTACAGAATTTGTATATTCTACAATTTCTCCTTCTAATTCTGAATAATCTTCTTCCATTTCCATTTTTTTATTTCTCCTTTAGTTAATATTTAATAAACCTAATATATATACTATCTAATTTTATTTGTAAACTAAAACATATCCAATAATGTAGTTTCCTTTTTATCCTCAGGATCACTCAGATCAACACCAATGATACTTAAAAATTGATCTATAGTAACTATTGGTATATTGTATTTTTCAGCCTTCTTTTGCTTTCCTGATCCTTTTTTGGTCTCACAAATAAGATAGTTAATATCCTTTTTAACTGATTTACTAAATTCAATTCCTTTAGAACTAAGTTCTTTTTCATAAAATGCTTTTTTCTTGGGAAAAGATCCAGTCATACAAACTGTTAATGATGTAATAAATTTCTCTTTAACACCAACAGTTTCCATTAATTCATCTAAGTAATTCATCTCAATACATAATCCATCTCTTACAATATTTGACCTAACATCACTCATTTGATCAAGTTCATTTAATTCTTTAATGCCCATACAAACTAAATCATCAAGTGTATTATTCTTAAGAAGACTTTTACAAAGAGATCTGCCAATACCTGGAAGATTTAAAGATGCCAAGAATTGCCATTCTTCAAGACCTTCCTTTTTAACTCTTTGAATCTCATAATATAGCTTATCAGTAGAAGCTCTCTTAAAACCTTCAAGCTTATAAATATCTGCCTTTGAAAGATTAAAAATATCAAGAATAGTTTTAACCTTTAGGGTATTAATCATTTTACGAACAGTTGGCCTTCCAAGTCCATCAATTCCAACTCGTACAACTGAATCAGCAAGCTTAACTTCAAGCTTTCCTTCACAATAATCATTTGTACATATAATTTCTGGATTCTTATATTCAGTTTTTCCTCCACATACAGGACAACTCATTGGAAAATCAATATTATCTCCAATATCATAATTATCTCCAATATCATAATTATCTTCTGTGTGCTCTCTTTTAACAAGATAAGGAATTACATCTCCTGCTCTCTCAATAGTAACAATATCTCCAATAATTAGATCAAAATCAATTATATTTTTCCAATTATGAAGATTTACTCTTGAAATTGTTACTCCACTCAGTTCAATTGGTTCAATTATTCCAACTGGAGTTATTGTTCCTTTTCCAACACTCCATTCAATATCAATAAGTGTAGATTTTGCAGAAGGATTCTTAAATTTAAGAGCCATTGCTCCTCTTGGATGATGTGAAGTATATCCAAGTTCTTCAAAATAATCTTTATCTTTAAGTGTTAGAACAATACCATCAGCAGGAAAATCTGATTCATATTGAGCCTTTCTAATATATTCTTCCCAATCAAATATTAATAGTTCTGTATATGTCATTTCAATACTATTATGAGTAAAATCAACAAGAGTGAGAACTTCACCAATAGAAGTATCAATTTTATCTGTTGCTAGAAGAGCAGCAGAGGCATTTCTTTCATTTTTATATAATTCTCCATTTTTTCTTACTAATCTATGCTTATACTTATTAAAATCAGATTTCAGAATAAGAATTTCACCTCTACACTCATCATCAAAATCTTTTGCCGAAGTAATTTTTCCATTTTGAAGAATTTTCATAATTGGAATTTTATTAGAAACATTTTCTCCTTCAAGTCCATTACCCTTTGTAGCAAGAATCATATCTTTTTGAAAACCAGAACAACCATCAAGTTTAAGATTAAGAACAAAAACTTCATTTTCCATTCTTATAACCTTTGATGCCCATTTGAGAAATTCAGGAACTTCATAAACTTTACCAAGAGATCTCATTTCTTTTTCAAATTTTACTTTACCTGAAGATGATACAACAGGCATATTAACTTGATTAACTAGCTCATGATCAGGATCAATTCTTTTTAGCTCCTCAACAAGCTCATCATATTCAATATCAGATATTTCTGGATTATGAAGCTGCCAATATGCTACATTATGCCTAATAATTTCTTTTTCTAAATAATTAATTCTATCAAGATTCATTTTGATGCTCCTTAGTTATATGTTTATATTCTGATCTAATATAAACAATTTAAATATATTTGTAAACTAATTTTTTTCTTCTCTCTCCCAATATTCTAATCTTTTTTCAATTTCAGTATTTATTCTACCCTGTAGATCATCAAAAAGATAGGATAAATCAGAAAATTTATGATCAACAATTTCTTGAGCCTTTTCCCTAATCATCCTATCAATCTGTTTTTCCCAATATTCACAGAATTCATGGATATCAATTTCTCTACCATTGATAGTTACTGCAACATCCAAATGACCATCATCTTGATCCTTTTCCTTTATAACATCTTCAAAGGTATTTTCTGGTAGAATACCCTGCTCAATAGCAACAGATAGGCCATGAATAACAAAATGTCCCTTTAATGTATCTATTTCATCTTTAAATTTAATTCTCATCTCTTATTTCTCCTTATTAAAGAATTCATCAAACCTTTCAACAGCCTTTCTACCAAATTTACCGGCTATGTCACCTTCTGGGAAAGGTGACATAGCCTTAAGACATTCAATATATGCATCCTTATACAGGCTCATTCTGATCTTGTCAAGTTCTGTTATCTCTTTTTTAGTTGTTACATTATTTTTTGGTCTATAATGGCAATATTTATTGGATATACATTCTAATGAATATATAGATTTATATTTATGTTTACACATAACACTACTCACATATACACATGTTGCACAACGTATTTCCATTTTCTATCTCCTATAACCAAATAAAAGGTTCATTTGATAATTCATCAATTTTACAAAATTCACATTTAGTATGAGAAGTATGATAAATAACTGCAATAATATGCTTTTTCTTTTTAGATTTAATCAAAATATGGTATTGATTATATGGCATATTTTCACCAAATGCTACTGCTTCTTGCAGAGTATCAACAATTTTATGCTCTAAATTTATAGATTTATCAATAGTATTTATCATAGTTTATCAACTTGATATTTGTGATTAATAGTATAATCCTTCTTATCCTTATGTGATAGAACAAAAATCTTCTGCTTTAGTTCTTCTTGATAAATTTCCATTGGCTCCTCATCAATTGTAATAAGTCCCCAATTAACAAGCATTGTTATAATACTATTTCTTCTCTCAACATCAGATATCTCAATCTCACCACGATATCCTTCAAGAGCTAATAGTTCCTTAAAATGCATAATATAATGCTTGTTATTCTTAAAGATTATATAGCACGAAGGAACTATTACTTTTGTCTTCTTATTAGCTATTCCAATTCGTTCTAGTGTTTCTTTAACAACTAGATAATCTCCTTCTAGTTTTACTTGTACTCCAAGATTAATTCCCATTTTTTAATTCTCCTTTTGGATTTTTATAAAGTTTAATAATAGTCTTAAGTTCCTCCTTAGTCATTGCACATATATATTCTTGAGCCAATTTTTCATTACATTGAAAATGTTCCTTGATAAGTTTTAAATTTTTATCAGCTTTACTCTTTTTCTTTAAATATTTAAAAAATCTCTTTTTCTTAGGTATAAACTGTTTATAATATTCAAACTGAAGATCCTTTGGAATTTGTTGGCTTAATCCATCAACATATTCGGCTATCATCAAAGTTTCAGGATCCATTGATAAGAATCTATTTATCATAAATGGATTATATTCTTTATTAAAATCAGGTTGTTTTGTAAGATCTCTTTTATTAAATGAGATTGCATTCAAAATATCAAATAAATTCATATTTACCTCTTTAATTCACATTCTTGAGCAAGTTGTACTAAACATGCTGTCATTGGAATTTGTTTATCAGCACTAAATGCTGATTTATACTGCCAATCTGCTATTATAAGAATAGCAATTGGAATAGTATCATCAGTAAATTTTAAAACACTTTCATCCAACTCAGAATATCCAATCTCAAGATCAATTGATTCATCCATAACAAACTGTCTTATTTTTATAAAATCCTTATCTTTAATATAACAAAAAAGTTCATTTATGTCACAAATAATTTTACTATTATTCGTTTCAATTGTCTCAGGTGTTATTTTACCATATACTTTTACTATTTCCTGACATCTAAGTATAATTTTTCTCATATCAGGAAAATGATTTTTGACCAACTTTGCAATACCAGAAGAACTAAATTTGATATCATCATTTTTAAGTAGATTACAAATTCTTTCCCAATAATCTTTAGATAATTTTTTAGTTTCAGTTTTATTAAACTTAAAACTAACTTCAGTTAATCTTGATTTAAGCTCTTTAGTAATTTTAACTTCGTGATTAGTCATAAATATAAAATTAACATTTTTAGAAAATTCTTCAATAAGAGATTTAAGAGAATTCATAGCCTTTGGTGAGAGCTCTTCAAATTCATCTCCAACAATAATTTTCTTTTTATCATCAAATGAAACAGAAGTTACAAAATTAAGTACCTGATTTCTAATTAATTCAATACTATTATTTAAACTCATATTGATATAAAATACATCTCGACCTGATTGATCTGCTACACAACAAGCAACTGTAGTTTTACCAGCTCCTCTTGGACCAGTAAAAAGTAAATTTCCAACATCATCTCTTTTTTCTTCTGTATCAAAAAGACCTTTAATACGCTTAGGTAGAATCATATCTTCAATTGTTTTAGGTCTATACTTTAGATCCCAAACATATTCATCACCAAATCTTTCTAGTAATCCAGTCATTATTTTTCTCCATTAACAACTTCTTTCCAAAGTTTAATAAATTTTTCTCTTGGATATGTATAATCTTCTTGATGAGACTGATAAATCTCAATTGATATATCATTATCAAAATATACTTTATATGCTAGATAATGTGGACTTTTACTTAATTTAGTAACAGCAACAACTCTAGACATATCAATAGTTAAATTTTCCGTAATATCTTGTACATTATCCATTTTTATCTCCTACATCCTTTACACCAATTAAATTCTTTACTATTAACCGTATTACAATGAGGACAAATCCAAATTTTATCGCCATAATATATATTATCTCTTCTTGGTAAAGAAGACTTCTTTTTATTTGAATGATATAATCTAACTTTAGTATCTTTAGACCTAAGATGAATTGTATTTTTATTCTTATTATAAATATATACTGCATCTTTGTCATTAGCCAAATCATAATTAAGATATATAGAATTATCTTTTAGTACAACATAAACAATTGGAGTTTTAGTATTAGAATAATAGTGATAATGAAAAAAATTATCACTTTTTAAAGTAAATTTTTGATTTTGTTTTAATTTTCCTAAAGTTATGAATTTATCCTTTGACATTTTTATTTCTCCTTTTAGTTAATATTGAATTTCTATCACTATAAACAATAAAATCATATTTGTAAACAAATTAATAATAATTTTGAATTACCAATAATTTTTCTTTAGCTCTAGTAATTGCTGTATATAACCATCTAGCACAATCATCTTCAGATTGATATGAATTATACTCTTCAATTAATAGTATTTTATTCCATTCAGATCCTTGACTTTTATGTACACTTATTGCATATCCAAAGTCAAAGAAATCAATTGGATATTTACATTTTAATTTATCTGCTTTGATCTTAGGATCTTTTAATAAATCATATATACTACCTTGATTTATCATATTAAATATTTTTCTTGGAGCTAAACTTATAACTTCTCTATCAATTCCATCCATTTTAACTTTTATTTCATATGAATTGTCTGAAACCATTTTTACATCAGTAAGAAATCCCATTTGACCATTCATAATATTAAAATGATTTTTATTATTTTTTAGACAAATAACTTTTTCATTTGGAAATGGTTCTGGTCGATCAAATCCTAAATTAGATCTAATTTGCTGATTTAACTTGACCCTTGTTTTATTCATACCACAAAGAATTTGAGAATTCTGACCTGATTTAAATGCTAACAATGATTTTCTTGCAATTGGATCTGACCAATCCAAACAAGCAACACCAGGACCATAAATCTTTTGATTAATATATCCTTCATTTCTAGCTATTTGTGATAGCTTGATAATTGGATTGTCTTGTGCCTGCCTATGAATAGTTTCTAATTTAAAATCAGGATCTGACATCAAAGAAAAATTTGTTTTTCCTATTGGAGGGAGCTGACCATGATCACCAACAGCAATAATTGGAATCTCATATGATATTAGATCTTTCCACAATTCATTATTTACCATACTTGCTTCATCTATGATAATTAAATCATAGTCTAAAGCACCTTTTTTACTCCATCCAATTACATCCTTTGTTTTTGGATCTATAATTGGAATATAGAGCAGTGAATGAATTGTTCCTATAAAGTCTGTTTCATTTGTGAGATGTTCAATTTTGTTTCTGAGAACAATAGAAGCTTTGCCAGTAAATGTTACAAAAGCTATTCTATTTCTCATAAGCCGATGATGAGTCTTGGTCAACTCACTCAACAGGGTAGTCTTTCCGGTTCCAGCTAGACCTGAATATGTAATATATTTCATATCATGATGGCCACTATAATATTGATCTATCCAATCTATTAGGTTATCATGAATATATTTCTGTTCTTTTGTTAAAATAATAGTCATTTTCTCAGTTCCCTAAAGTAAATAATTAAAATAATATCATATGGAGTTAATAATGTCAAAAATAAGTACAATATATAAAGCAACTAATATAATTAATGGTAAATCTTATATAGGTAAAACAACTAAAAATTTTGATTGGTATAAAAATGGTCATATTAAAAATGCTTTAAGGGGTGATAATAAATTATTCTATAAAGCTATTAGAAAATATGGCCAAAAGAATTTCCAATGGGAAATTCTTTTTGAAGGTGAATGTTCAAATAATAAATTAAATGATTTAGAAATATTCTATATTGGATATTATGATACATTTAATCGTTCTAATGGTTATAATTTAACAATTGGTGGTGATGGATTTTCTCCTGGTCTTAATAGTCATATGTCTAGAAGATTTAGAACTAAAGAACAAAGACATAAACAATCTAAATTAATTGCTAAAATTAAGTCAGAAAAAATTGATCCTGAAACAGGTTTAAATATGAATCAAATTGGTGCTATAAAAGCTTCTAAAACAAGAAACAAAAAATATAATTTTAGAGGTCAATTTAATCCATATAATCAATTATCTAAAGAAAAACGTTCTGAAACTGCCAAAAAGGTAGCAGAAACAAAAAGAAATACTATTGATCCAGAAACTGGTTTAACTCTTCAAGAAAAATATGGTAAAGAGCATTCAAAAAGATTAATAGAAAGAGGTTCTTGTGCTGGTAAAAAAAATTCATCTGCTAAAAATTTTATAATTACTGATCCAAATGGTAAAATTTATAAAGTACATGGATTTTTTACTAAATTTTGTAATGAACATAATTTAACAGGTAGTTGCTTAAGAAAATTTAAAAATAAACCTGTTCCAGAACCCAATCCAAAATTTCCTAAAAGAATAACAGAAAAAAGAAAAAACACTACTGGATGGATGCTAGAACAAATTAAAAATTAAATAATTTTAACCGCTATAATATTGGTCAATCCAATCTATTAGGTTATCATGAATGTTTTGCTGTTCTTTTGTTAGTTCAATCATTTCTTTCCTATAGTGAAACTATATCTGACATTTTTGAATTAATATTATCAATATTTTCTTTAATAAAATCTATTATTTCATAATCTTCAAAATAATCTTCATCTTTATTATTATTCTTATAATTTAATAAAAGATTACTAATAGTCCTATCAATTAATACTTCTTTTACTTCTTCCATACTATTATATATCTTTCCATCAATTTCAAATGCTGTTACCTCTTTTATATCATACATATTTTTTTCCTTTTTATCATCAATTTTCTCATATGAGCAATCAACAAATAATAAATTAGAATTTCTATTTTTATGAAATTCACAATTATTTCTACAATAACTACCATCAATATATACTGTTTCATTAGCTGCATGAAGATTATATGGACAAATAGTTGTTGTAAAACCTTGTTCATTTTTGCTATACCATAAAATACCCATTTTAACTCTCCTTTAAATTATATTTCCAATTATTACCAAAAAGATTATCGAATTGTGCTCTTGTTGGATCAACAATTGATCCATTAGGTGCTATAAGATATTCATGATATCCATTATTAGTAAATTGATTACTAATAGATCCTTTAACTATTTTTAGTTCAGGAAAAGCTTGTTTCATAACTATTACCCACATAGAACAATTTCCTATAGCATCATCTGAAGATATATTTTCTTCTATCCAAAGTTGATATGCTCTATGTTCTATATGTTTAATAGTTAATTGCAATTTAATTAGCACCTTTCTCTTCATTACATTTTGAGCACATAACCTGATAATTACTTTGAGTATTTCTTCCACCTCTGCTCTTAGCCTTTATATGATCCTTAGTGATCATAACTTCTTTGCCTTTATTATCTATACCATAAAGATTAAAGTGATAGCTTGGATCATTTCTGTGTTTCTCCATAGCAAAATATTTACCCTTTATACTGCACTTGACACATTGTATACCTTTTCTTTTGAAAAGTACATATCTTTGTGAGTACATTTTAATAGGATTACCATCAAATTCAATACTAAGATAATGTTTCCATCTAAGACCTCTTTCTTCAAGAGACTTTCTTAATTTTGCTATTGGTTTATCAATGGTATGAGATAGGACTCTATCAATTGAATAGAGTCCAAATCGGTCATAGAGAGGAGTTTTATGTTTGTTTTTCTTTTTAGAATAATACCATTTCTTTTTAGTCATAATTATTTCTCCAAGTTAATGTTAATTTCTAATACTATAATATACTAAATAGATTTATTTGTCAATTATCTTTGTCTATTACATATATCTTTAATAGAATCTTCTAGAATATCTTGAATCATTGCAGTAGCTTGAGTTTTAGCTTCTGATAAATCTCTACTTTCTAATAATTTATTATAAAATATAAATGGAGAAGAAGCAACCCATCGGTCACATGGATAATCCCCATCTCTATGTACTCTTAATGAAAAATAACCATAAGAAATTCTAGATTCTTCCATCCAAGGATTTTTCCCACCAATATTTGAATCAACCCATTTTACCATTTTGTTTCTCCTTATTTCCTATATTTTGTTAATAAATTCTCAACATCATTCAAAATATTATCTGATTTATCTCCTATTGAAATTACACTATCTAAAGATCCAAAATGTTCTTCAAGACAATTCAATAAAAGTTCCTTTATCTTTCCCTCTTGAGGTCTATATTGTAGTGTTGAATCTAGATATACTTGTTCAAGAAATTTTTCCTTTTCAGCAAAATAATCTTTAACTTGATCTATTGACCATTCACCTCTTCTAATAGCCTTTAATTGTTCTCTATTTCTTTCAAGATCAAGATCATGTTCAGTCAAAATTTGTTCAATTTCATTTAGGAGTCTAACAACATGATAAGCAAATTTGACATCATAACCATATTTTGAAATAGAATCTATTCTTTTAGTAAGACTACCTGCTTGATAAACTTGCTTATATAAATTTTTAAATCTAGATATATAACTACTATCACATCCTTTAGTATTAAGATATTCAATAGCAAAATCAAGATCTATATCATACTGAAAATTTTCAAAATCACAAAATTCTATAAATTCTCTAATAGATTTAGAACTCATTTTATGCATTTGAGAATAAGCATATCCTTTAAATTTATGCCACGCACCTTTATGTAAAAATAACCTTCTATTTTCTCGCATTATTTCAGCTATTTTAGAAGAATATAAAATACATCTTCTTGGAACAAATAAAGCATCAATCATATTTGGATTATTATCCATAACAAGTTGAAAAAACTTGATAATTGAATAAATAGAAATATCATATTCTTTATCTGGATATCTACTTGTTTTAATATGATGTTGCTGAAATTGTTCAAAATTTTGAGGTTTCTTTCCAAAACCTTGAATATAACCATTCAAATGAGGAAAAATAATATCTTTATGAGGTATACAAAATCCATATACATCAATATCTGATTTATCATTTGAAACCCCATATGCAATAGATCCCATCATACATTCATATTGAATTTGCTTATAGACACAAACAGGAGGTCTAATCACATTATCATCTTTAAGCATTTTTACAACTGATGCCATTTTATTTCTCCTTTAATTGTGTTTCATCACATATCAAAAATGTTATAATAGATGTTAAAATACCAGCCCATGAACATATAGCAAGTAAACATATTAAATAGATATCACCTCTTGTTTCAATTTCTTTTAAACCAAATATAAACATTTTTCTAGATATAAAAAATGAACATATAGCACCAATTAAATATATTATTACAAACAATGTAAATCCTATATATTCTATCATTTTATTTCTCCTTTATATTCTATTATTTTATTAGCAATTGAATGCAAATGATGTTCATATAATAAATGATATGATCTAGAAATAAATTCACCTCTATTAATTTTATGTGAATATTGACATAAATGATCATCTTTATACCATTTTAAACATATATCAATAAATGATTCATATTTTAAGTCAATATTTATTTCAACTAAACAGTCATCAAAAAAATTTCTAAGTTCATTTATTACATCTATTGCTAGTGAAATTGCTTTATCCATATAAATTCTCCTTATACAATATAAACTATATAATTTGAAATGTAAATCTATTTTTCAATAAAATTAATATTATTTGGTAATTTATCCATTATATTACAAATTTCAATAAATGAGATTGGGAAAAAATTATTATTATCAACTCCAATATCATATTTCTTTCCAACAGTTTTCCATTGTCCATGAGAATGACCATATAGAAGCCAACTATTCCAATGAGATTTATGCCAAGTTTCCATGCAATAATGATTTATTGTAAGACTCTGGCC
>Ga0098052_1001744_pt1 | contig 13383 bp, 16 predicted proteins | sample 15_taG_FD_81591 | JGI IMG/M metagenome (GOLD analysis project Ga0098052, IMG submission 81591) | Marine viral communities from the Subarctic Pacific Ocean - 15_ETSP_OMZ_AT15312 metaG | ecosystem: Environmental > Aquatic > Marine > Oceanic | place: Pacific Ocean | collected 2015-01-18 | reverse complement strand
GTTCAGCAGGTTTATTAACAGTCAAAGATGACTTAGTAATTAAATCTGGTGGTACAATAGGTGGTGCAGGAGACACAGACTTACTAACATTAGGTTCTGCAATTTTAACAGTAGCTGGTGAAGTTCAAATGACTACATTAGATATTGGTGGAACAAATGTAGGGTCAACTGCAGCAGAATTAAATTTACTTGATGGTTCTGCTAAATCAACATCATCAATTACAATAGATGACGCAGATGCTATTCTTATAATTGATGGTACAACTACGAAGCAAATACCAGCTTCAGATATTTCAACGTATGCTGCTTTAGAAAGTACAGCATTAGCCATTGCATTAGGATAGGAGATAAAATATGGCAAATACATTTAAGGTAATTACTAAGGCTGGCGTAACAAGTGCTGATGTGATTTATACAGTAGCAGGTAGCACAACAGCAATAGTTTTAGGGTGTGTAATAGGTAACACTACAGGAAGTGCTATTACTACAACTGTAACTCTTACTTCAGATACAGGTTCAAGAGCAGGTGCAAATAACGAAGCTAACCAAACTGTAGAATTATTAACAGCAACAGCAATACCAGCTAATGATACTCTAGCTGTTTTAAGTGGTTCAAAATTAGTTATGGAAGCAACGGATTCTTTAACAGTAACAGGAAGTGCTGCTGTTGATATAACAATATCAGTTATGGAGATAACATAAGATGGCAAGAATTAGTCAAAATACTGTTGCGGATGCGGCTTCGGCTGCTGGCACACCAAGTACAGTAGCTGCTGCAACTACAGTAGGAGATGGAACAGCAGAAGATACAAAACTTGTATTTGACGGCAATGCTTTAGATTTTCGTATTGGCATTGATGATGGTACTGATATACTAGAAATTGGTAAAGGAAATGCTCACGGCACAACAACCCATATGACATTTGATACTAATGGTGTTATTAATATGCCATTGCAACCAGCGGCTTATTGTCACCTATCTGGTCACCAAACAGTAGCAGACAACACATGGGTAAAAGCTGCTATGGCTAGTGAAGAATATGACCAGAATAATGACATGGATTTATCCAATTATAAATTCGTAGCACCTGTTGATGGACTCTATGCTGTTTATTGCACAGGTGGTTTTCACATGGACACAGATAAATTAATAGGTGTTTCTATAAGAAAAAATGGAACGGAAATGTTAAGGTCATTACAATTTACTGGAGGAACAAACCATCACCAAGTTCCTTTAGCTGGTGTTTTAAAATTAGATGCAGATGATTACTTAGAATGGTATTGGTTACATAATTTTGGTGCTGATGACACAGTAACTGGTTCTAAAGAATACACCTATGCAATGACCCACTTATTAGCCTAAAGGAGATAAAGATGGCAGATAAAGAATATAAAGTTACACTAAATGACATTCAACAAAAAGCTATGAATGGTCAAATGGTTGATATTCAAACTTGGATTGAAACCGCAGTTCATAATAAAGCTCGAAAAGCTATTGACTTTTATTGTGATATTGAAGGTGTTTCTAAGAAGGCTTCTGATTCTACAAAAAATACAACAATAACTAATGCAACTATTGAAACTGCTGTTGAAAGAAACACAAGACTAGGTGCAGATTAGTTATTTTAAAATGAATAAAGTAACAGCATATATAATATTTATGTGGATAGTTGTCGTAGTTATAGCTTCTTATCCTACCTTTGTTCAAGGGCAAGTTATATGCGGAGAACGTCATGCAATTTTAGCAAGTTTAGAAAGTTCTTTTGGAGAAAAGATAACAGAACAAGGTATAGACGAAGGGTTGCTAGTTCTTATAACTGTAAACCTTGAAGGTAAATGGTCCTTTTTAATAACACCTAAAGGACAACCTAATACTTTTTGTGTACCTGCTAGTGGTACATCATGGACACAAGATAATAATAGTTCTAAGGGTGTTACACATAATGGTTCAGTATTAACTATAGTATATAAAGATGACAGTAGTTGGGAAATGTTATATTTTGATAAACAAAAAAGTGTTGTAACAAGTATTACTACTGGTTATGGGTGGGAACGTATTATAGATTTTAATAAATTAAATAATTAGGAAATAGATATGGCAAGATTAACTTTAAAAAAACCTCCAGCACAACCAATGCAAACAGGAGGACAACCTGACTTTGGTGTACCTGATAGGATTGATATTCCTGACGTTAATCCTTCACTTACTAATCAAGAACAAGATTTGGTTACACAATTTCCTAACCTTCTTAATCTTATTAATCAACAACAAACTCCTACTACACAAACTCCTTTACAACAAACTACAGGATTAACTGGTGGTTCAGAATCTGTTGGTAGAGCAGAAGCTCAAAATTTATTACCTATTCCTCAAATTCCTACAGTTCCTCAACTTCAAACAACACCATTAACACCTACTACTGACCAAACTATTTCAGAAACTGGATTAACTGCTCCTACTAGACCTGATATAACTCCTACAGAAATTTCAGAAACAGGTTTAACACCATCTGTTCCAGATAGATATACTGCTCCTCAACTTACTACTGCTACTGTTGCTGATACAGGACAAGCTCAAGCAGCTACTCAAGCAGCTCCTACATTTCAAATAGGAGACATTCAAGAACAATTACTACCTAGCGATTTAGCTACTGCTGCAACAGAAACATTAGACCCTCAAGCAACAGTACAATTTCAATTAGAACAAATTACTAATACTATTCAAGATGGACAACCTTTACCTCCTTGGGCTGCACCTGCTGCTCGTAATGCAGATGCTTTTGCTTTAGCAAGAGGATTAGGTTCTTCTAGTATGGCTGTAACTGCAAGAACTCAAGCATTGTTAGAAGCTGGAGTTAAGATTGCTGCTACAGATGCTGCTGCTTATGGAAAAATACAAGTACAAAATTTAAATAATAAACAACAAGCTGCTTTACAAAATGCTAATAATCTTGCTAATATGAAAACACAAAACTTAAATGCAAGAATGACTGCTGCTGTTAATAATGCTAGAAATTTTTTAAGTATTGATAATCAAAATTTAAATAATCAACAAGCTTCTAATACATTAACATATAATGCATTTACAAATAGTTTATTTAGAAATCAAGCAGCAGAAAATGTTACACGACAAACTAATGCTAAGTCTACACAAGAAGTAGAAAAGTTATTTACAACTTTAGAAGCTAATACAGAAACAGCTAATGCTAATAGATTACAAGCTGTAAGACAATTTAATGCTGGACAAAAAGATGTTATGGCACAATTTAATCAAAACCAAGAATTTGCTAGAGATACTTTTAATACACAAATGTTATCTTCTATTAGAGCTGCTAATGCTAATTGGTTTAGGTCTATTGCTACTATAGATAACAGTAATCAAATGTTAGCTAATTCTTTTGCAGCTCAGTCAGTATTAGGTTTACAAGATAAAGAATATAATAATTTATGGCAAAGACGTAGAGATGATGCTTTCTTTGTATTTGAGGCAGCAGAAAGACAACTTGATAGACAAGCACAAACTGCTGCATTAGCTCAACAAGAATCTATAGCAAGGTCAGCTCAATCTTCTAATAGAAGTAATAATATATTTGGTGCAATAGGTTCTATTGTATCAGGATTATTTTAAATTATATAAAGGTTGAAACAATGCCAGAACAGCAAGATAATATCCCTGAAGAAATTGAAGTTAGTTTTTTAGATATAGAAACTGAAACTCCTCCTAAAATGATGGAAGAAGAAAATTCTATTGAAGCAATGGCTATGCAACAACAAAATGAAATGTTAGCAGGAGCTATTAGTAGATTTGAAGGTGGTATAGAGGAGATAGAACAATTAATACAAGAAGATATTGATGATATAAAAACCTTTAAACAAAATGATGATATGCTTCCTGATTTAGATAATCAAATTAATCCTGATGAAGATATGGAAGAAGACCCTACTGCTTTCATAGGAGCTAGTGTACCGGGAGCTAGTTTAACTGGTGATTTAAAAGACCCAGAAAAAGGAACATTAGGAAAGTATCCTTGGGAAACTCCTCCTGAATTACCTTCTCCTGTAGAGGCTTTACAATATCTTTTAGATAAACAAAACCAACCTGAAAATAATAATAACTTAATGAAGTTATTACTAGCAGGTGTTCCAGTAGAAGCTATTGCTAGAACCGCTACATTTATGGGGTATACAGAAGGACTATGGACTCCTGATATTGCAGAGTTAATTTTAACACCTTTAATGTTACATCTTTTAGCAGACGGAATGGAAGCACAAGTTAATCCTAGAATTTTTAATGATGTTCCTGATGATGAAATTAATGAAGAAACTGTATTAGAACTTATGAAAGATTTTGACCCTGAATCTTTTGCTGTTGTAGAACAAGATAGTCAACAAGAAATGCAAATGATGAATGAAGAAGAAATACAAGAAGAAGATATATCAGATATAGATATGGGAAGTTTCTTAGATATTGAAGAAGAGATGCCTGAAATGGAGGTAAGATAATGGCTAGATTTGGACAGACAGAAGTAGATTTTGGAGCAGGAGTTGAAGGATTTTTAACAAAGTTTGCAGAGGGTCGTGCTAATGACCCTACAAGAAAAGCTTTAGCACAACTTAGAGCTAAACAAGCTGTAGAAGAAGAAGCTAAATTAAGTTTAATTCCTGAACTTCTTACTTACGTTCCAGAAAAACAAAGAGAAATAGTTCAAGAAAAATTAACAGGAGAAGACAGTCCTAGTTATACAACATTATTAACAGTTTTAGATGGTGTACAAAAACAAACATTCAAACTTGCAACTGATATTGAAACAAAACAATCTAATAATTCACAAATAAATTGGATTTCTTTGGGTAATACAGGATTATTTCTTGGTAAAAAAGGAACAAAACTTGGTTTATCAGAACAAAAACTTGCAGTTAAAGCAAAGTTTACTGGTAAAATGGACATATGGAAAAACGCTAATCCTAACTATACTACTGAAGAATATAAACAATATGCTCAACAAATAACAAATAATTTTTCTCCAAAAGAAAAAACTTTATATGAGGAAGCTACTTTTGGACCTCAACCAGAAGTTGGAAAATATAAATTAAGAACAACAATAGCAAGAAATTCTGGTCTTATAGTACCAGATGGTACTCTGGGTTTTAGAGTTAATACATTTTCTAAAGATATTGGAAAATTTAAAGACAGTACCGTAGCTGATGTAATAGACAATCATCCTATTGTTAATAGTAAAGTTGGAGCTATATATTTTGGTGCAATGAAACAAATTCCTACTGCTATTGATACTTTATCAAAAGTTCAAGAAGAAGAAAATCAAGAACTTAGTTTACAAACTGATACATTAATTGAAGAAATATCTGCGGCTGCAAGAGATACTACTGATGAACAATTAAATAAGGTATTACTAGACCAAGCTACAGGAATAGAAGGAACAACTGTAAATGATATTTTAAATAGTGAGTTACTTCAACCTGCTACATTAGAAGCAATAATTTCAAAAAATACTGATACAAGTAGAAAACCAGAAGAGTTTACAGAAAATTTTATAAATTTAATTGAACAAGGTTTACAAAACTCTGGTCAACCAAGTCTTGCATCAAGACCAGACATTTTACAAGAAGTTAGAGAAATATTAAGAGACCGTCTTGAAAATATGAGAAGCTAAAGGAGTAATATATTTTGGCTGAACCATTAGATAATCAAATGGATACATTAAGATTATCCAGTAAAGAAGAAAAAGAAGATGAAACATTACAAACTCCTTCTTTCTTTGGTCCTAGTGCTGTTGATATAGCAAATGATTATACAAAAGGAGAAGCAATAGCTTTTGCTACTAAGTTAGGCACACTAGATACTTTTCGAGGTGCTAAACAATTAATAGGTTTTGATAGAGTACACTCTGCAAGAGAACAAAGAAAACTAAAAGCTCTTATGGAGAATGAAGAGTTTGGAGATGAAGTAAAGTATGCATACTATGGGGGTATGATTCTAGACCCTGTCGCTTGGTTACTTCCTGCTGCTAAAGTTGCTCAAGCAGGAAAGTTAGGATATAAAGTTGGTAAAACTGCATGGGGTGGAGTTAAGTCAGGAGCTGTTGCAGGGTATCTTGGATACGTAGATGAAGATACAAGTGATAGATTAATTCAATCAGCAGGAGGAGCAGTTACAGGAGGAGTTCTTGCACCTGTCTTTGGTATAGGTGGTAAAAAAGCTGTAGAATTTATTAAAGGAAAATCATCTAAAGAATTAATAGACAATGCTCCTAAAATAGCAGAAGATATTGGAGGACCACAACCTCAATTATCTTCTTCTATTAAGAGTGTTTTTTATACACCTTTTCAAACTGGTAAAAGTTATTATCAAAAAGGAACAACAGCTTTAACACGACAAGTTTTTAATAATCCTATTCCTTCTATTGGAGCTTTTGCTTCATATCTTGTAGCAGATACAACAGCTCAAAGTATTGCAGAATCTCAAGCTAAACCCGGAGATTTAGATAGTGGGTTAATGAGTCAGGGTATGATAGGTATGATGTCTGGTCTTGCTACTGCCATACCAACTTTTTTAGCAGGAAAAAAATTTATTAGTAGAGATAGTCAAATAGCTCAAAAGTTTGGGAGAGCTTTTATAGATAACTTTGAAATGGATAAAGGTTATATTCAGTTAAAGAAAAATGCTAGTAATGAAACAAGAGCTTTTCAATCAGAAATAGCAGATATTGTTGTAGAAGCTAGACAACTTAGTAAAAAATCTCCTGAAGCAAATAAATTATTATATTATCTTTTAGATGGTCGATTAACTGATAGACAATTAACTAAACAAGCTAAAGAATTAGGTAAAGAGGGAGAACTACTTTTAAAAGTTTCTAAAGATGCAAGAGCAAAAATAAATGATATTGGTTCACGTATGGTTGATATAGGTATTTTAGATGAAAATACTTGGAACACTAACTTAAATAAATATATTCATAGAACATATTTAAGATTAGATAGAGACCCAAAAACAGGACAAAAATTATCTGCTGCACAAAAAGAAGCACGTAAAATAGAAGTAGCAAGAGAACTTAATAATAATGGAAAAGAAATATTAGCAAGAGGAAAAAGAAGTACACTTTATGAAGCAGTCAATCCTTTAAAAAATCCTAATAAAGTATCAGAAGAATTTAAAGAAAAAATAAAACAAGGTTATGAAGTTTTAGGAACTCCTAAAAAAACAAGCACAGGTAATTATGAAGTTAATATTCGTAGACAACTTACTTTAGATGAAAGAAAAAATTTAGGAGAACTTGAAGACGGAGCTTACGCTATTGCAGAAACAGGTAAGCTTATGACTAATGATTTAGCAGTTTATAAATTCTATAATGATGTAGCTAAACAATTTGGTGTTGCAAAAAAAGACTGGCAAAAATTACCTAAAGAACAACAAATTGAATATAAATTAGTTCCTAATACAAAACTTAGAAATTCTGATATTCCTCAATGGGGAAATTTAAATGGTATGTATCTTCCTAAAAATATGTATGATGATATTTATGTTACAAAAATAATGTATGAAAACGTAGTAAATCAACGAGGACCGTTTATACAAAATACAGCTAAATTTTATAACAAAGCAAATTCTGCTTGGAAAAGAAGTAAAACCTCTTGGAATCCTGTTGTTCATTTTAATAATACTACATCAAACTTTTTTTTACTAGATGCACATGATGTTCCTGTTTCATATTTAATGAAGTATGGTAGTAAAATTTGGACAAAAAAAGGAAGACAAGCTTTATCTAATGACCCTGTACATGGAGATATTAATAAAGATATTCTTCAATTTGGTTTATATGATGCATCATTTGCTAGGTCTGAACTTGGACTTCGTTCTGATAGTTGGATGAAGCCTCATCTTATAGCAGAGAAAAAAGCATTTTTAAAAAGTGCTAAACAAGAAAGTATTAATACATTTGATGTAGCAGAATATTCTAGAACATATGTTAATGGTTTAATGAATTTAACAACTAAAGCACCAAGATGGTTTGATAGAACTATTACAGATATTTATGGTAAAGAAGATGCTATGTTTAGAGTAGCATTATATGTTAATCGTTTAGATAAATTTATGCCTGATTTACAAAAAGCAGTAGATGAAGGAACACTTGTTAAAGGTTCTGAAAAATATTTAAAAGAATTAAATAAAATTAAAGAGTTAGCAGCAGCAGATGCTAGAAAATCTTTTATAGATTATGATATACAAGCTCCTGCAATTAGATTTTTAAGAGGTGCTCCTTTACCTTTTGTTTCTTATTCTTATCGTATAATTCCTATATTAGCAGAGATTGCTACAACTAAACCACATAAGTTTTTAAAATGGGCTGGTCTAGGATATGCATTAAATTATGCAGGAAGGGAAAAATCAGCAGGAGAAGAAAAAGAAGAACGTGACTTAATGACTGCAAGAGATAAAGGACGTATGTTTGGTATTCCTCTTATGCCTCGAACTATGATAAAAGTTCCTGATAGTTTTGGTAGAGCTTTTTCATTAGGTCAAGATACTGACCCTGTTACTGGTAGAACTATACCTAAACGTAGTTATTATTATGATATAACACGAAGCATACCGGGTGGAGATGTATTACAAGCAACTCCTGAAGGTTCAAGTGCAAGACTTCCTTTTTTACCTGCTCCTTTTCAACCTTCTTTTGGTATGTTAGGAGAGATACTACTTCCTTTTATGTTAGGGATAGACCCTTTTTCTGGTAAAGCTGTACCTGAATTACAAGTATCAGGTACATATGAAAGTTTAGGAGCTAAATCTAAGTTTGTTGCTCAACGATTAATACCTAATAATCCTCTCATAACAACATTTGGAGATGTAAATTCTTTTAGTTCTTGGAGTTATAAAAAAATATATAGGTCAATAAATGAAATAGATAATCTTTATTCTGAAACTCTTCCTGTTTCTTTAGCGGTTGCTCAAACACTAGGTATTAAACTTTGGCCCTTTGAACCTGTAAAAAGAGGTAGAAAAATATCTGCGGAGTTTAATAGACAACGTAGTATTTATGATAAACAAATAAAAAAATTATTAAGACAAAAAGCAATGGGTCAAATTACTACAGAAAGAGCAACAAAAGAAATTATAAAGATAAGAGACAAAATGGAAAAACAATATTTAAAATACTATAAACCACAAATTCAGGAGAATGAATAATGGGAAAAATTCGTATCAGTCCGGGTAAAACAAACGCATATAAGATGATGCAAACAGGGTTAGCAAGAGTACGTAGTTTAGATAATACACAATACTCTAAATTTCATTCTGCTAAAGCACCTCGTATGCCTTCTACTTCTAATGTTGTGCAACCAAGAGCAGGGTCAGGAAGGTCTCCAACAAGTGTACAAGGTATGCAAATTAGCTCTTCAGACTTTGGAGCTGTACCAACTTTTGCTACTCAAAGCTTTGAAGATTTAGGAAGAAGACTAGCAGGAAAAGAAAAGAAAGAAGAAAAAACTACACCTACTGCATTTAGTTCCACGTTTCTTTCACCTATAAAAAACCTAGCCAGTTCTTTTAGAGAAACAATTCGTAATCCATTTGAACGAACATGAAACCAGCAGAATTAGCAAACCTTGTAGAGAAGGTAGGGATACCTCTGTTAACTGCAGCAGCAGCAGGGTATGCTTTATGGTGGTTAATCCGTTGGCTTACAACATCATTTAAAAAAGATTTAACAGCAGACCATGACCAATCTATTAATGAGATACGAGATTTAAAATCAGAGTTAGATGAAGAAGTTAGAGATACAAGAGAGATACTATCTAAAGAATTACAAAAATTAAATATAATGACAGTAAGGTTAGTAGATAGAATTAGAACTCTTGAAATGAATTTTATAGAGCATGATGAAACAGTTAGAGCATTGTATGGTTTGACTAGAGCTAATAGAAGAAGAACCAGACATGAAACTGTAGAAGATTTACATGAACAAATTAAAGATGCAGGTAAAACTAATGGTGATTAATCTTAAATGAAAATAGAAGTATCACAAAAAAGATATAATAGTATTCCTTATCGTAATAAAATAAGACACGTAGAAAAATTAAATAAATTAAATAATAAGAAACAACAATCTAGAAAAACTTTAGGAGTTAAAAAAAATGAGAGACCTAACCTCAACATCTTGTTGTAGTTCAGAAACGTGTAATGAATCAGATTGTAATTGTAAGTGTGAAGATTGTACTGAAGACTTAATAGCTCAAACTTGTAGATGTACTTGTCATATTATTAATGACGAACCTCATGCTCTAAAACTTTAAAAATAATTTCGTAAAGCTTTTTCTAATTCTGTTGTACTGTTCTTTAAATACTCTAAAAAATTAGAAATAATAATTTTATTATCATAAGCAGGATAATATTTTTTAACAACAATATCCCAATTTTCAGGAGACAAAGAGGTTTTTGAAACCTCAATGTTTCCTTCTTCATTTAAAGATACTGTAAATTCTAACAGAGTTGCAAGTTTGTTACTCTGTATTTTTTTGTTCATTTGAATCTGAGTCATTATTTTTCTTTATTATTTTTGATGCTTGTTCAGAGTCTTTTTGAAATTGTTCTAAACTCTCAATCCGTAAACGTAAATATTCTTTTGCGTTTTTTCTTTGAAGCCTTTGAAATTTTTCAGCGTTTAAATTAAGATACTCTAATTCATTTTTAAGAAAGTTTAAAGTATTATAATCTGATGAAGTAAATGACATTCTAATTTCCTTTATACTAAGTCAACAATTTCACAAGTATCTCCTGTGCAATTTAAGGTTTGTGAACTACGAGTATTATCTTCTTTTTCATAATCAGAAAGTTGAGACCAATCTACATTCTGTGGCATGGTGCTTGCCAAAGCTTTATACTCTTCTTCTGTACAGTCTTGATAAGGTGCTTGTCTGTAAGTATGCTCAGACATAGGTAAGAAACTAATACCTGACATTTTATCAAAGTTATCATACACATACGCTCCTACTTTCATCCATTCATTTTCTTTAACACTAACAGTAATACTTGGTTTGTGTTCACACCAATGCTCTGCATAAATAGTCCAAATATTTAAATGGTCTATAGCTGTTAAGTCATGTCTTGTTAATGCATGATTAGGAGACTTCATAGGAAAACTAAACACCGCCATTGAGTCAGGTTTTAAAACATCATCTTCAACAGGAAAACCTTTTTCTGTCATGAATAAAGTTAAAGGGTCTTTCTTATCAGCTCTAACGGTACGAATGTAATACTCAGAGTGACGAGGATGAATACCACTAGCAGCATCTACTAATTGACTAACTGTACCACTAGGTTTAACACACGTAATAGCAGCAGAAGGTTCTATTTGTAATCTGGCTGACCAATCTTTATTAACCTTAACAGCATACTCTCTAAGAGAGGATAAAATATCTGGTAAGTTATCCTGAGTTTGGTTAGCCATCATAGCATTATCTAAGATACCTGTTAAACTTACACCAAGTAATCTTTCTTCTTCTGTGTTACGTAACCATTGTCTACCTAATCCTTTAAAATCTGTAAAGCAAGATTGAATAGTTCCAAGTATAGTAGCAACACGAACTTTTTCTTTTAAAGAATCATACGTATCTTTTTGTCGTACAACAATCTCAGATAAATTACAGAATTGTTTAGGACGTAGTATAATTTCAGAACAAGGATTAGTACCATAATCTATGTCTGCTTCTCTTCTACCATACTTAGCAGCTTGCTGTTGCGCAGCTTTTCTATTAAAGATACCACGTTCTCCTGATTTACTTTCATAAAGAGAAGTCCATTCTCTCATAAAAGAACCCATATCACTATTACCATCAGTATAACACACGCTGTTATTTGCCAATGCTCTTTGTGGTTCTGTCTCCCACCAACTACCAGACTTTGCATGACGCATCCTATCATCTGATAAGTTTGATAAACTAATAAGAGCAGACCTACGAACACCCCCCACAACCACAACGTCAGCAATCTTACACATAAGGTCATGACATTCAATGCTTGTAAACTTACGCCCTTTAGCCTTTTCAAATATATTAACAGTAAAATTAAATAAATCATTAAGCGGTTCTGGACCACTAGCTCTACCTCCAAAAGTTTTTAAACGAGCACCTGCTGGACGAACTTTACTCATATCCCATTGAGGTATCATACCTGCATATAAAATATTAATCAATTCTTTAAAAGCTCTGTACCAACCTTCTTTAGAATCTTGAACAATAATAGTTGTTTCACTACTTTCTAATACATCAGGAATATTAGGTAGCTGTGAAACATATTGACGTTCAACACTAAACCCTACACCTGTACCATGCATAAGAATATATAAACACTCATCAAATGCTCTAGGATTATCTACTGCAAGATAACTACAGTTATAAGCAGAGATATGATTCCGTTCTAATGCAGTACCAGCAGTCATCATAGCTCTCATACTAGGCATTACATCTAAATTTTTAATAGATGTAAATAAAGAATCTTTATCTTTGTTAGACATTTGATAAGAATGTTTTGAGTCTATGTATGAAGAATAGAAATCAATTAAACGAGTAACAGTTTCAGACCAATTTTCTCTACGACCTTTATCTTCTGTCCAACGAGAATAACGAGACTGGTGAATAAAACTTTGATAATCAGTTGGTAACATTGAAGGGAAGCTCCTCTTGGTTTTTATCTTGTTCTACAGGTTCTGGTCCTTTATTTAAAGAGGTAGAGTAGTTTGTTATTTCTTCTCCTAGTCTTTTCAACAAAGGGTTAACTTCAAAGTATGGTTTTCTTTGTAAGTATTGTTCTAATTTTTGTATAAGTTCTACACTAAGAGGTACTTTCATTTTCTTCTCCTTTATCTACCATTAATAATTCCTACATAATTAAATAAACCACTTGGTTCTTTTTTTACTTCACTTAATTTATCCAAAGGTGGATAATAATTTCCTGAGATTGAAATTCTTGTTTCTTTACTACAATTTCTTGACGTTATATGAGGAAGATAAGTAGGGAAAACTACCAAGTCACCAGCTCTAGGTGTTATTTCATGGAAGTGTCTATACTTATCTACTTGTAATATGCCTATTAAGTTACCACTTTTTTCTGGAACATTCACCCAATACACAAAAGATAATCCAGGTGGACCGGGGTCTTGATGTGTATGAAACATTGTAGATTGTTCTGGTTCTACTAAATGTGTCCATGCTTCATCACCTAATATTAAATGTTTATTAATAGTTTTAATAACATTATCTATTTTTTCTAGCAAGTGCTTAATAGCAGGTGTCTTAGGTAATGAAGAATCTTCAATACTAGAATCTTCAGAACCAAAATTCATTTTAATATCTCGTTCTTCTAAAACATCT
>Ga0098052_1001742_pt1 | contig 13390 bp, 2 predicted proteins | sample 15_taG_FD_81591 | JGI IMG/M metagenome (GOLD analysis project Ga0098052, IMG submission 81591) | Marine viral communities from the Subarctic Pacific Ocean - 15_ETSP_OMZ_AT15312 metaG | ecosystem: Environmental > Aquatic > Marine > Oceanic | place: Pacific Ocean | collected 2015-01-18 | reverse complement strand
GTAGTGGTCGAGTTCGTTGGATATAATGTAGAAATGGGGGTCACGAGAAATAATTTTAAACTTACAGCATCTTCCTTGAGCAACGAATATTTGACTAAGGATCGGCGATACTATGCCGGCGCCTCTAGAAACAACTATACGGGATCAATATTAACATATTCGGACATCAAAGCATCTTCCATTAGACACTGGGCCCACTATCTGGATGATCCTGCCATTCTTGCTCATGCAAAAGATCCGGATAATGTTGGTGTCCTTCATGCAAACAAGAATGTTATTTTTGCCGCAAACGACACCAGTATCAGCATAGACAACAATGATGTGCCAGAATTCGCATCATTGGCATTGCATTGGAATTTTTCACAAGTAACCGGTTCTGATGAAAGTGGGATGTTCTCAGTGTTGGATGCATCTTCGGGCTCGATAGATCTACAGGATAGATATTCGAACGATGGAAACTTCTCTCATATTGTCGCCAACATGTATCCTGCTCGCGGTTATTTCCCGAGCGCAACAAACAGCACGAAAGTTGTTGATAAGGACTATATTCCTGCCGCAAAACAAAGGCTGCCTGAAGTTATAAACAGCGATGATGCGGTCAATGTTCTTACTCAAGACGACGATCTATATCCAAATGATCCCGCAGTTTCGCAGACATTCTTTGCTTTCGAGAAGAGCATGTATGGCGTAATCTCACAAGAGATGATCAATATGTTTGCAACAGTTGTTGAATTTAACAATCTCATTGGGGAAGTCACCAACAAATATCGCCAAGGCTATAAGGATCTCGACAGGCTCCGTACCCTTTTCTTCGAGAAGGTACAGAATAACCCGGACCTAGATAAGTTTATCGATTACTATAAATGGATAGATAGTTCTCTTTCAGAGATGATTCAGCAACTCGTTCCAGCGTCAGCAGATGTTGCGGACGAGATCAGGGTGGTTATTGAAAGTCACATCTTGGAGAGAAACAAATATAGACACCAGTATCCTTTTTTGGATCACAAAGGCAACTCTAGGTGGGGCGGAGAAGATCTAAATCTTGAGGCCAGAGCAAGCGGCATCAGGGAGTTGTCATATGATTGGAAACACGGGCACGCGCCATTGCTTGATCCTCCAGTGGAAGCCGTTGCCGCCTCTGCAATATTTGGTGGCCACAGCGACATGGAGAACAACAATAACACCACTCTAACACTAACAAACACCGATGGAACAGCAGTAACTTTTACGACAGATAATTCAAAGGCCGAAACTGCATCTACTGCAACTCTTATTGGCACAGACTATAGTTCTGCCACACATGCTATAGCCACCAAATCTTTTCATGTAGCCTTTGCCGCGGCCATAGCCGCCGGTACGCTAAAGATGACCTTGACACCGGCTTCGTGGACAAATGAACAATCTATTACTTTAACACAAAATTCAGCGGGCGCCACTGGCAATAAAGTGATAACTAATCCGGCCAACATGTATGTTAACGGAGTTTGGAAAGCTTCAGCAGGTAGCACTGAGTCTTTTTCTGGCGGCATCGATCCGGTCACCATAGGAAATAAGGGCTCTAATGCCCTGTGGTGGGACAAAAGGGCCTTGAGATCCAATGAAGTGTTTGAAACTCCAGGATCGGCAAACACTGCTAGGCAAGCCATCAATGACATTAGACTGAGTTTTAACTCTGCATCATGGCCAACGGAGCGCGTCACTAGTGACGGAAAAACTGCTTATGAAGCATCTACTTATGCCGTTCGACAATTTGCGACACCCTATGAGTTGAGTGCAGACATTCAGTCGTCTCCTGATCGTGTTGTTCGCAGCGGATATAACTTCCCAAGAAGCCAGAAACCACAAATGGTTGCAAACATTGTTAAGCCTGGATCTGATGGTAAAATACGCATAACAGCAGGAGCCTTCAGAGATATTGACATAGAAGAGTCTGGTCCTCCGATCATCCAGACTCGCCGAAAGTTCGAGAACAATACAACGAATCATAATATTAAGCCAAATATCATATCTCCAGTGGAGCAGTATAGTTCTTCTGCTGACACCTCCGGTGAATCTGTAGCCGGGTATGGTTATAGGGCAGATACTGATGGCAATGTAGAGTTCGCAGGATATCATGTTGATGCTTATGGTGAGACATATGAAGTCCCCATGCAAGGGCCCTTCACACAAGAACATGTCGGCGGATATCAGCACAGACATGTTAATGTAACAATTGATCCTTCTTTGACCGGATCGTCCACCCGACCGGAAGCATGGGAGGTTAGATATGGCAACACTTTCACGACCAGAAGTACGATGGATGAGCCGCCAGCATATGCCAGTTATAGGCGCGATGAACTGGCCAAGCGACCATTAAATCTTAAGAACATACAATACACTACAGGTTCTGCCATACTAGGAAACTATAACAAAGTTTATGAAATTGTACAAACAACTGGAAGAAGGGGCAACAATAGAGCATTTGTCAAAAACTCCGGCTTCGCTAGTGCTTCTACGGTTTCTCCTGTCGTTTCCGACATGATGGACTATGCAAAACCCACCAGGGGTAGAACAGAGCATGTGTTTGTGAATAGATTTTCAGCACCAGGCGATCCCGCAACAATGGGAGATTCAGATGGAGGGCCCTTCTTGGATCTTGAATCTGGAGAATACTCTCCTTATAATAACATTAATTATAGGAATGATACCGTCCGGGCACCTCTTAGAACATTGTTGACGGAATATTGTGAACTACATGGTTTTAGGAAAAGCACCGTGGTGACCTCTGGCGGATCAACATCTGGAAAAGCAGCATTCCACAAAACAAATAGGAATCCGCTTCGAAGACTTGAATATACAAATGAACGCTCCGTTGATGTTACGACCTCTTCCGTATACGACAATTATTATGTACAGCATATGATCCCACAATCAGACTATCAATATACATGGATAACATCATCTTTTGTTAAATCCCCATATAATATATATGGATATATTCCGGCAAATGGTTTGGTGTCTACTTCCGCAGGATTGGTTGCTGCTATAAGTTTTGTTAGTGGGAGCGAGGCCATGTCCTATCAGGCTGGAGCGGATCCGCGCACTTTTGCGGAAGTGGATCCAGGAAATAACCCCAATCAAATATTTACAGATTTTGCCGGTATTAATGCCAATATTTACGAACCAGTTTCTGCATCACAATTTACTTTGGGGTTCCCTCTCTCAAACTCCGCCATACCGGCTCAGTATGCAGAGCCAATGTACGAAGGCCTCCCCAGAAGATGGTCATGGTCTCACGAACAGCATGCCGACTTCCCCGGCCCTGCTATTCTTTTAAATGCTCTTAATCATCACCGCGGCGGCGCATATGGTCACCCAACCTGGAGGCAAATCAGAGTTGGACAGGGCAATCTTGGTAGATATTATCGCAAAAATAATCTCTATACCCACACACCTTTTGGTGGGGATGAGATTGAAATGTTGGCTTTTGGCGGGAAAAAACTAATTAAGCCGAAAAGAGGACAAACTATAATATATTCACAGTCTGTTCTTACTACTAAATTTAACCCAATTAAGCAAGAATTAATGGTTATAACCGGAGAGGATCCCAAGCCTAGGCCCATGATGATCCAATCGACTTATGGAAATAATATAGCATACTTTGACAACATAAACTTTTCAAATCATATGGGAATAGACATTAAGCCCGGCTTCAGTGCCTACAATCAGATTAAGAAAATGTATCTCCATGGCGCGCTGGATGATCCGTCTAATCCAGTTGTTGGAATAAATCGCGTTTTATACTCAGAGACTATCTATCCCTCTATAAAAAACGCACACACCAGCAAAGTCAGGGGGAGGACAAACTTCACATGTGGATTCTGGAGGGATTCAAGAGTAGATCGCACTGCTCTCGCCGATGCACAGGGTGAAGAAAAATATGGAAATGACAGGGCGCCTACGAATATCGTTGGGCTGCCCGTATCTCAAAGCGCTTGGAGCCTCGACGCACAGGAGGATTTTAAAGCCTTCACGAAGATAAACGAAACAGAGGCCGGCACCGGTTCAGCAAACTCCGATGGCCATAAAGCAGGACAATTGCAAAATGAATATGTTCACTTTCACTCCGGGACAGTCACACAAGTATACGCTGGAGTTCTTTACTCTCGCAAGCATATCTTCCCGTCCACCGGATCCGTTTCCCCAGCCTGGGGAATGAGCATCCCTGAGCTGGCCGCCAGCAGCGTTATCGACGCCGACGCCGCCCTCCCGATTAAGTCTTTGTTCAGAGGAGAGGCGCTTTGGGAAGCAGGGGATCACGCTGGGCGATATCTGGGCACATCTAGTACATTTGTGAAATCTCCTGTAAAGCCGTTTTTTGATTCATATGATGAATATTTTGCCGACATTAAGAGTAAAGGAAAAAGTTATTCTATTGTTCCTGAGTTTAGGATGACAGATCATTTGTCGTTCTATCGTAATAGTGGTAATGATTTTCTTGCAGAAAATGAAAAGATGCTCACTATCGTGCAAACACCATCCGGCTCCTCGCCCCCTCAGAATAGCGCAGAGGATGATTTCTTTAAAATCTTTACGAATTCTGATTTCCTTAAGTACTTTGAGGTAATTAGAGATGATCATAAAAATATTCTTTCGCCAAATATCCTAAGACTTAAGTGTAACGCGATCAAGAAATTCATTCCTTACGATGGTTTCTATCCAGCAGAGAGAACGGTTCAGATTGCAAAACAATTTCATGATTCATATGCAGATTATGTTCAACTGGCCACGGGAACTATTGGCTTTGAAGGGGCATCGATAGATCTTACTAAAAATCAATATCTTAGAAATTTTTATAAGCCAATATTTGCACCCGGAATACTTTATAATACGATAAAGTCTGGCTTGGCAGTCGACTATCCTGTAATGAATGCTCCGTTTGTGAGAAAACCTGCTTTAGTGTTCCCTGAAGCTGAGTATACTTCTCATGTAAGGCGCGTACTTCATTCGGCATCCTTTGCAATATTTAGTAACAGTGAAGTCGACAGCATGACAAACGGACAGCATGCATCTGGCTGGGATGCGCGCATACCCTTCGAAGCGCTTGTCGAGCCAGAAAAATATCTTGCTGGTATGAATATCTTTGACGATGAACCTAGCGACTTCTGTCGAGTCCCCCAGTCTGTCAACTGGTCTGGAGAAGGCGGCCCAGCATATAAACATATGATGCATAATTTTTTGGCAGAGACTGTTAATTTCTTTATCAAAGGCGGCACAACAACGGGAGTAGAGTCTCTACCGGAGTCTAAATTTAAGGCTGTCACGCCTGGCAAGGCATATGGTATGCGTGTTAAAATCATGCGCAGCCTGAATAAAGTAAAGCCAAGCAGTGGATCGTGGGGAGATTTTCCTGTGCCGCAAAATACGGTAGAGATAGTCCACCAATATGATGAAGATGCTGTGGCAGTAGATCCCTCCACCGGCTTGCCGGTGAGCATTGAAACCAATTGGACCCCTAGAGAGAATTTTACGATGTATTCTCGGCCTTCTGCGTTTGGACCTCCGCTTGGGCTTATTTCGGCCTCAAGCACGGATATCGGGCCCACTCCCTCTACGCAGACAAGATTTTCTGGCTCTGTACATGAGTTCGCGCCGCAAAATGGGGTATATAGCCCCCACACCCCTCCATATTACGATGGCCATGCTTGGATGGATCTTATCTTTTATCCAAAAGGGCTAGTTTCTCAGCAAGCGCCAGACGCGGATGGGAGATTTGCAATGGATACGGGCTCTACTGTTCCAAGCGCATATAAGCCAACTGTTGAAGAGATTTTTGGAAAACCGCTAGTAGATGCCCTGTTTTATTCTTCAGCATCAAATGTGCCTCTGCATGGAACTTTTGTGAGACAGTGGAGGTTTGACAGAGAAGGGCTGAACATATCTTCTTCCGAAGCACCGGGCAACCCATGGCCGTTGACTTATGGTCATCAAAGCGATCCTGCAACTCCGAATGAATACGGCCCCGCGTGTGGCCCATATATTGATAAATGGTCAATGCAGGGCGATGCATCTTTGAATCTTTTTAAGTCCGTCAGCGGCCTGACCCCTAGAACTAAAAAAATCCCACCCGCAATACGATCCGCTACGGAACTAGATTTGACAAGCCCAAGATGGAGAATTCAGACAAAATTTGAAACCCCGATGCTTAACTTTAATTCTGTCGGGGCGTACGACTTGACTGAGGGCCTCGATGGATTGACGATCACAGATGTGGCCAATGGCAATTGTACCATCCCGAGAGGAATGTGGCATCAGTTCGGCCGACTTCCGCTGGAAGGGGAAGGAGTATACTTACAGGTTACAGACATACCAAAGAACTGGCTGGATAATCACCCAAGCTCCTCATTGTTGTGGGACATGGCCGGCGGCATCTCAAGTGTCAACAAAACGCGCAGAATCAATAACAAAACCGGCGCCGCGCTCGAAGCCAAGACCAAGAGACTTTATGGAAAATACGGAGTACCATTGGCTGGAGGCGACACCACAAAGCTTGAATCATTGGTCGATGTTTGTGGGTTTAACACAGATCCAGTTAGGGTAGGAGAGGTCGCCCAAAGGAAAGAGGTCAGCGAAGCCATCGTCGCCGTACCTTTTGTTTTGGAAGAAGGAGAAAGGAAATTCTTTACAATTCAAACTCCCATGATGGTCGAAGAGCAAAATGCCAAAGCGAGAGCTACAAAACAGAGGTTTGAAGAGGCCGAGGCTCAATTCCTTGAAGCTCTCCCTGGGATGATAGGGGGGGTGAACATGCAAGCAATGACCAATAAACAAGCCGAACTTGCTCAACTTGAAGATCAAATAGTAGAAAGCACTAAAGCAATTATTGGCCAATCTGTCCTCGATCAAATCAGTAAGATGCAAAATTATGTCTTCCCACCATCATTGGATTTTATTACTAACCCTGAAGTAACTCCCGTTGCTATGTATATCTTTGAATTTAAACATAAATTTACTAAGAATGATCTTTCTCATATGTGGCAGAATCTTCCGCCAAAGCTAGGAACTCAAGTAGAAGAGGCAAGTTCTGTTGTGTCTCATAGTCTTCTTGATCGCGAATTAATGGGCGATTGGGATAATCACAGCCACCCCGGCCTCGAAGATAAAGTTCGCTGGATGGTCTTTAAGGTGAAGCAAAAAGCAAAGACGAACTATTATGATGTTTTGCCAGGATTTGAAGACGACGCCGCGGCCACGAACATTCCAGAATATACTGAAAATTGGCCATATGATTTCTTCTCGATGGTGGAACTGGCCGAATTGCATGCAGAGGTGGAGTTCTCGCCGAAAGCAACGACGACAAAGAAAGGAAAACAAGAAGAAAAGGCGCAAAAGAGAGCCGATAAACAGCTTGAAGCTAGAAGAAAAGCAGACAAGAATGGCGCGCTGTTGTCTGATCCAAAGACGGGTCCGGAGGTTGGTGAGTTATGACATTTTTTGATCCAAAAGAAGATGTTCTAGACATTCAGCTTACTCAATATGGTAGGCATATGCTTTCTAAAGGAAAAATGAAACCGGCCTATTATGCTTTCTTTGATGAAGGTGTTATCTATGAATCAGAATATGCAGGCTTTGAAGAGGGCCGTGATTCCGCCGAGAACAGAATACAGGCCGAGACACCATATCTGAGAACAAGACATTGTTTTACGGGGAGAGATGAGTTTTTGTTTGATGGCGTCAATGACAAGAAAGACAGGATAGAACTGGGAAGATATGAAAGACTATATTCTCTTACAGATCCCCTTGGAACATCTCAACTTGGCGCCGAAGACGCTCCATATTATTCTTTGAATTTCTTGGATGGAGAGATGAAGAGTGCCGTAAACTATATGACGGGCTCAACGAGATTATCAAACACAGGAACGCATCCTGATGGTTTCGTACCTTATTCTCATCAACTTTTAAAAATTCCCCAAATAAATGTCGATGTTGAGTTCAAAGTAGCGGTCGTCGATCCAATGGATCCTAAAGTTAAATTTCGACAAGAGCCCATACTGACAACAAATAAAATATATAAAAATGGGCTTTCTGTTGCTATAGGATCTGATGATGTTATGATCTTGGTAGAAGAGGGAAATACCGACTGTAAGCATGAAAATTTTGATATTCAAGTTTTCGAAGTTACCAGTGAGATTGGAAATATTGGTGAAGAAATTCTTAAGCCAATGGCTTTCAGGCCACAGATTCAGATGGTGAAAGACAATCTTCTTCTGGACACCAAAGAGGCACGCGCCGCAGCAGGAATGAAAAAAGGATCGCAAGGAGATATTGATTCTTCTTTTGTAGACTATTTCTTAAATATTGAGACAGATGGTGAAATAAGCAAGCCCGTTGTTTGTGGTGCGCTGAACAAGATCAAGAAGCAAGGAAAGACAATATACTCTCCATGCGGCGTTGATTTTGACTGCCCAGATATAAGAGATGTAGTGACTAAAAATATTTACTTCTCGGATGCAGATCCAGAGAGTTGTCCAGATTAACTGCCGTAGAACTATTTATTAATTAAAGAGGGAACGAACATTATGCCAGCAAAAATAGATTCTAATAGTGTTTTTGGAAATGCTCTCCCCATGGCGTATATACGAAAAGTCTCTCTCCTTGAAGGGGTGATATCAGAGGATCAAGTTAGACAAACGCACAATCATCCGCTGGTCGTTTCTGAGAAGAATTTTTTTGGCAAAATAAAATTAAAGGACGGTGAAGAAGAAGAGAGAAAGAAAGATGCTATATCTGCCGCTCGCCGAAGGAGGATTGTGGAGGGTCATCGCGGCCTCACCATCGATGTTGAATTATCTCTCAAAGATGTTATAACTGGCCACGGTACGAGCACTTGGTATGGCAATGATAATATAAAAGAACATATGAAAATCAGGGTACTGTTATGTCGACACAGAAAGACTGGCAATAGATTGAGTACCGGAGGTCTTACTCCAAAAGCAATTGCGAGACTCAAGAAGACTGGAAAGATTATTGAAAAAATAATTGATATTGGCGACGAAGCAACATCCCCGATCAGGAGACATCGAAGAGAGAGGGTGGAAAATATAACAGCGTATTCGGTGCCATATTCGGTGTCATTTTCTATCAATCAATACAGGCCTGACTATCTGGCCGTTTTTGCTATGACATTTTTAGAAACAGGAGAAGCCGTTGTAAGACGACAGGCGTTCAACAGAAAATCCAGAATCACCCTTCAAGGCAACGCATCAATGGAGGTTTTATTGGAAAATGGCGCCCTAAAGTCATTTGCATCAGTTTTTACTACTCCTCAAAACAAAGTCTGGGCTGGCCCAATTCACTTTCACAGCGAGCGAGGCCCACGAGAAGTTCAGAAGAAAGGCTCGCAGCGAATAGGGGGCCAACGGAGAGCAGGGCGAAAAAGAAAAGGAAAATACATGACGGGAGCATTCCACTCTCAGCGCCAACATGCAGCCTTAGAGAGAAAGGATGTACCTAATATCATTGTGCACGATTATCGCCTCCTTGATGATATGAAAAAAGCAGATCTGCAACTACATCCAGATCATGATTCTGATCGAGCAAATAAGCGCAGAAAAAGAAAAGGAGCAAAAAAAGAAAGAAACAAGACCCCGGAAAGAAATAAGATTCCCACAAAGGAATCTTATGTGTCTCCGCTGTATAGTTCTAGATCTCCAACAAATGCTAGTAAATTTGCCTTTCATCTTGATTTAGAAAAACTTATAAGACTTAAGGGGCAATATGGAAAGATCTTCGAAATAGCAGACAGAAAGGCAAAAATGTCTATTTTGTCAAAAACCAAAATAAAAAACATAAGAATTCTCAGACATAGGGTGCTGACTGGTATTCACAGGGACCGGCACATACAGGCGCCATTCGAAACGCGAACAGAGTTGGTGGCAGTCTCCTCCGATCCTAAAGGTCGTGGGATGCTGGTTAGTTCAATAAGGCAAAGTTATCCTGATGCTACAACCACTGAGGCCGATCCAAAGACAATCGGCGCGATAAAAGAAATAAAGATTTCCGGAAGGTCTGATAATTTGAGATTCTTCACCGTAAGCGACTATCACATGAGAAGCATAACAGATGGATTATACCAATACAGTGTCGAGGCCGACATAGAAGATGGCACACTTTCTTTTGTGGAGGAACAATTAAACAAACTTTCAAAAGCAAGAACAAGGCTGCAACAATATTATAATTTGTCAATGAAACCTGAAAACTACAATCATCGCGCAAATAGGTCGACAAGAAGATTTGAAAGAGAGATGAAAAAAACATATCCCATCCCGCGTCGTTCGGAGATTATGTCCGGCAGGAAGATAGATCGCTCTAGGCTAGTTAAAAATGGAATCTCCCGTGCGCCATGGATAAGATCTGCGGCAGTGTATGTTGATGTTCTTTTTAACATGTCAAATCTTAGCGAAAGAAAAGCTCGTGCCGCTTCTTCTCTCTTATATGAAATGTCAAGTCCACATTGCGGAAATCCCACTGGAACTTTGTCTGTAATAGAAATGATGGAACAATTAGAAAACAAAATTAAATCAGTACTGCGGCAGAAGACCATAAGAATGGACGAACTAAACTATTACTCTACCGGAGGAATCGTACAGGGATCTGCCGTTACCAGTAGTAAAAACTCTCGTCCATCTATGTCGCTGCGCCATCGCTTTAAAGAAGTATATGATAGCGACATACTTAAGGGCGTGGGGTATGATTTTTTGGGAGGAAAAAGAAAAAAGGAGATAGGAATTCGAAATCTGCCCTTAGAGAAGTTTAGGCAGAGAGTGCTGTCGGAACAAAAAAAGCATTTTAATCCTCGAATTGCCGCCGGCGCAGGCCGCGGCCAATCAGATTTTGATCTACAGACTTTTAGGCCATCCTATTTGGCACCAGCAAAGCTTTCTACTGGCAGAAAGAGGACTTTTAATTTTCTCCGCGGAGCATTCTCTAGAAGATTGCATCAGAATGCCATGAACGCCGTTTTGTCTCTCAAGCCCACAGCGGGAAATATGGGTAGCGGAGACGCAAAGACTAGGCTGATTCAAAGTCCGAATTTTGGATCAAACTTGAATTTTCCGGAGGATAGCCCAATTGGGTCCGAAGAGTATGAGGCAAATGTCATGACTTTGGTGAATCTATCTAAATTGGGAGTATCTATTATTGATTCAGATACTTATGATAAAAAACATTCTTTTCTCAGTCGACTAAAGGGCAAAGGAGAATTCAATAAGGGTAAAATTTCCATAGCAGACTCCTTTGGAAACTTGAATATATCAACAGATGACGAAGATGAGGAAGAGATTTCAAACGAAAGTCTTAACATTAAAGTCATTGAAAAACAGATGGACCTTGCGGAAGTTGGATCTGCTATATTGTCACAATATGCATCTTCAGCCGGTAATTTATTTTCTGAAACTTCTAAGATAAAAACAATCGATCAGTTTAATGTTAATAATGATGAGAAGAATATTGTTAAGAAGCTAGTAGCAAGAAGGCCCGATATGACTTTTGACAAAGTAGTTTCTAGAATGCCAAACCAAATAAAATCTTTGTTTATGCAAAACAATAGATCAACAACACAGAACTTTTTGAAAACCAAGAGAGAAACTGGAGTAGATGTGTTCGCAGAGCCTTCTGCGTCACCGATGCTGTATTTCAATTACCAAATGCTAAATCGTATAGAGGTGTTTGTCGGCTATGGTCGCAGCAAGACCACGGGCGAGAGACAATTGAAACAACCTAAATTCAGACTTCTTACTGACTCTGTTTTGAAGGAAGTGGCGGCAAAGAACAAATTTCTTCTTTGTCGAATGATGCCTTATAGCAATTCTATGCTTGGCTTCGGACACAAGGATGCTCTAACAAAGGGGATTCCAATCTTTGATCAATATTTTCTGATCTCTCCCAGAAAAAGGAGAGAAGAGGGAGAAGATTTGCAGCCAGATACTAATTTTGTTGGAAGGGTGTCATCGAAAAGAGCTTTGAACAATGTCGGAATACAAGCTTTGGAAAACCTAGTAAATATTAGCATGCTAGAAAACAGCGTGATGCCTGAGTATTTGATGACTTCAGATGTCCAACAACCACCAAAAATCACCAAAACTGGAACTGAATTTGGAAAGGAAGATATGTCCGCTAAAGGGGCGATAGGAGATTCTGTATCTACTGCTTTGGATTCTTTGTCTGATGGCGAGACCAAATCTAGACGCCGCAAAACCGGCCGCCGAGGTGGTCGTGGTCGCACAGGGGGAAGTTCGGGCATGGGAGGCTCTTACTAATGAGTACAAAAAAGATGACAATTCTAAGCAGAGGTCTTATATCTGGAGAAACAGGTAAAGATCCTATCAGGGATTTATTTGGGGAATGGACTCATCGAGGAAGGCAGCCATTCTACAAAAAGAACCTGAAATATAAAGGCCTAAGAGTTAGGGGGTTAAAAAAAGCCTCCTCCATCTCCAATTCTACCTTTGATGAGGGCAGCCCAAACTATAGTGAATTTTATGCTTTTGGCGAAGTTTATGAAATCGGCATGCCGTGGGATCCTTCTACCCAGTCGTCGCCCTCCGCAGGCCACCTAGAACTCCTGACATTACTAAATAACACCGTAAATAGTGGGGAAGTTTACGAAGACTTCGCAACGGAAGTAAGAGTGCCCACCACAAAAGCGCCCAATTCAGAAAAATCAGCCAAAGTTGGCTATGAATATATATATCTAGATAAGAATTATGAGGATGTATTGGGCAATTTTGCCCCAAACATTACAGCAATACCTAGCATGTATTCTATGGCCGCCAAAGCAAACACCAGTACGCTTGTAGAGAATGCTTTGCAAGCTGCCACAGTGAAGCAATTGAATTGGAACATTCGGCATCCGAAAACGAGAATGAAGTTTAGGAATCAAATGGTGGTCGGCGATCCCGCGAAAACCATTGGAACATGGGAAGACAGCAAATTTCTTTTCCCAATGTATTGCGATATAAGGGTACCAACTGGGATCTATAGGAGCATTGCAAGAGATCTGCAAGAATCGGATCTTGCGGCGTGCTTTATGAGAGATCTCAGCGAGGCAACAGGCCGCGGAAATGATAATCTTTCCAGCCCGCTTAAACAGAAGACAGTTTTAGCATCTAGAAGAAATTCTGGAATTACGGCCTTTGTGGAGAGAACAGGGGGCCGAACAAAAAGATATCTCCTTTCTTCCGATTCAATAGATATGGTTCAGTATTGGAAAAGAGATCTCGGTGCCTGGGCAACTGTTAAAGGCAACAGGCTTCCAAAGGGCGCAATGTTCATCAGCGAAAACACATTCACCCGGCAGCGGCCGGCTGCCATGGAGGGAACATCATTCCCTACCTCCGTTTTTGACATTGGT
>Ga0098052_1001738_pt1 | contig 13420 bp, 2 predicted proteins | sample 15_taG_FD_81591 | JGI IMG/M metagenome (GOLD analysis project Ga0098052, IMG submission 81591) | Marine viral communities from the Subarctic Pacific Ocean - 15_ETSP_OMZ_AT15312 metaG | ecosystem: Environmental > Aquatic > Marine > Oceanic | place: Pacific Ocean | collected 2015-01-18 | reverse complement strand
GAGCAATCCAGTCCAAGCCCGGAGCGGCCATGCCAACTGTTGCCGCTGGCTCTGGGAAATTCTCCGGATCTCTTGACGAATTCCGCTTCTGGAAAACCCGAAGAACATCGAGACAAATAGAACTTAATTGGTTCGAGCAAGTAGGCGGCGGGGCCAACACTGATGATAAGACAACTGATTTGGGAGTATACTTCAAATTCAACGAAGGTATAACAGGCATTAATTCATTAGACCAAACAGTATTAGACTATTCAGGAAGAATTGCAAATGGTCATTGGCAAGGATATAGCAGTGCCGCAAGATCCACAGGGTCGGCTTTTATTTTATCAAATCTAGAAATCACAGAAAGCGCAAATCCAATTATTTACTCATCACACCCAGAAGTTCAGGAGCTTCTTGTTGAAATGTCGACATCTGGCTCTTCATATGATCAAGAGGCTGCCAATTCTTTTTACTACTCATTGCCTAACTGGATAACTTTGGACGATCTAGAAGGCGAGCAAAATTTAAAAAAAGTTTCACAAATTTTATCTAGCTATTTTGACACCCTGTATTCTCAGATAACTGCATTATCAAATTTACAAAATAAAGCATATGTCGAATCTGAGTATATTCCTCCGCCATTCGCGAGAGAGCTTTTGGAAAGTAAAGGATTCCTCACCAATGATATTTTAATTAATGCAGATGTATTGGAATTGTTTGCAAGCATAGATAAAAATGCAATACAATATGAAGACAATATTACTAAAATTAAAAATTTAATATATGTTAACATCTATAATAACCTGGAAGCTATCTATAAATCTAAAGGAACTGAAAAGTCCATCCGTAATTTTATCAGATGCTTCGGTATTGACGATGAAATAGTTAAGTTAAATATCTATACTGACGGCGGAACTCATTATTTCACCGATAAAGCAAAAGGAACATCGGTTAATAAAAAATATATTAATTTTAATCATCCGGATTACTTTTCTTCTACTTTATATCAAACGTCAGCGCCCAATAATGATTTGACGTTTATATCTGGTTCGACAGGAAGCGTGGCTCCTGCCACCGGGTCTTTTACGTTTGAAGCAGATGTTTATATTCCTTATAAAAGAAATGTTAATGAATTGGGTTTCTTTGAGACTCCTTTTTTAACTTCTTCAATATTTGGATTTGATGAAGCAGAAGAGAGAACACCTTTAGATTATACTTGGGCCGGAACGAATAAGGCGTCTTTAAATGTGTATTTGGTCAGAGATGATTATAACTCCAGAAATGCTAAGTTTTGGATTACCAATGGCCCCGGCACTATTAATTGGGAGTCTCCATGGTTTGATGACATATATAACAATCAACATTGGAATATTGCTATTCGAATCAAAATGGATACATACCCTTATATTGGTAATGTAACAAATGTTCATAATACCCCGGACGGCACGTTGGATTTTTATGCAGTGAACTCAGAGTTTGGAGAAATCAGAAGCACCGCATCTTATTCAACCGCCTTAGCCCACTCTGATGCAGTTCATTATTTAGCGGCTGCCAAAAGAGTATACGCCGGAGCACATTTACTCAACTTTACTGGTTCGACAAGTGTTCGTCGTTCCGACATACAGATTGGAGCAGTTCGTGCTTGGTTTGATTATCTTAGCGACGCGTCTATTTTGGAGCATAATAAGGACCCATTTAATTACGGGAATCATAAGTCCGCCCGAGAAGGGAATATTTTTCTTATTGAAGACAAACAAATACCCTCGCAGGACTTAACTATATTCAATTGGGATTTCGATACTGTTACAGGATCAGATTCCTCCGGTGAAACCACAATAGATGATATAACCAGTGGTTCGCAAGATACCATATATGGTTGGGTTGATAATATCATTAGAAGAGAATATAGAGGAAAAGGAATTAATTTAGGTGTCTCTTCGACCTCTTTTATTGAAAATGAGTTTTTATACGGACAAGTAAAAGAATTACCAGAAATTTCTTATACCAACGATAATGTTTATATTAAAGGGAATAAAGAGTTATATTTCTCAACAGACGATGATGTTAGCGATAATTTCTATTTGCTTGAGAAAAGTATGAATCAAATCATTTCAGCTGAAATGATCAAGCTTTTTTCAACCATTCAAGAATTTTCAAATCTAATAGGGCGCCCGGTGGATGGGTATCGACTATCTTACAAGCATCTAGAGAAGGTCAAACAGCATTTTTTCGAAAGAGTAGAAGCAGACCCAGATTTAGAAAACTTTTTAAATTACTATAAATGGATAGATGAGTCAATATCACAAATGATTGCTCAATTAATCCCGGCTACTGTTAATTTCGGACCAGAGATATTAGATGTTGTAGAATCTCATATTCTCGAGAGAAATAAATACCAAAGAAGAATAGGTTTGCTAAAGACAGTGGAGAGTACCGAAGGTGCAGCCAGAGGTATTAGAGAATTACGATATAACTGGAAAGTGGGCCATGCACCAATTTCTGGTGACCCAAATGAAAATTGCCCTTGGCAAAAGGAAAGAAATACAAGAACAGATATCCCAGATCGAGAAAAAATAAGAAAAGCAATGTTTAGCGAGAAAGATCCGGAGACAAAAGAAATAATATTAAGTTTCCCAGAAGAAGATGGGGCTGTCGTTAAACAAACGTCTTATACCGACCAACAGCGTGGAGTTAGAAATTTAAATTTGCCATACACCTATGGAATGGTATTTAGAGACACAATACATGGCGGGATTAACTATAATAAACAGAAAGATAGGGACTTTATAAAAACAGCAGTAAGTGTTCATGGGCCCGTTGGGACGTCTGGTGCACCGAGAAATATTTTGGGCATTGGCATTGGACCAGGCGATGGCTTGATACAGAAGCAAGTGTGTGATGATCCCAAAAATCCTAATGAAAAAGTGTTTTTCGATGCGACAGTTGCTGTCGCACGTTTTGCAGATGCTAGCGCAAATTTACCACTTGATGAAAGTTCTTCTTATTATTATCGCCTCAACTCTAATAGAGTGTGGCCAAGTAACATTGTATCAGGAAATGTTCAAGAAGGGTATAGTAAACTTGTCAATGAAGGGTTTCCTTATACAAACATAACAGTAACAAATCTGCATTCTGATACTACAGACATTAGTAATGAAATACCCATGCAAGGCCCATTCACGGAAGCATTTGTTGGTGGTCGCCAAAACAGACATGTCGATATTAATCGATATGATCCCGACTTGACAACAGATTCTGGTGCATCTACATTGAACAATGTAGACGATCAGTATAGTAGACCTGAGGCTTGGAGACTCTTAATTGGGGAGAACCCATCCAATCCATCACCAGATGGAGCAATGGGATACGTAGGCCCAGACTATGGAGGCCCCTATCCGGATAAGACCCGTCAATGGGCAATTTATTATAGAGGTGAGCGAGCAAAAAGACCTGTTAACATTAGAAATATACACACCACAACCGCCTCTGCAAAACAAGGGAATTACCACCATCCTTACGAGGTTTTATCTACTTGCGGAGACCAGCACTATTATCTTCGAAGATACGGAGGAAACCTTCTTCCAGATTTTTTAGCAGAGCAACTGCCTCAAACTACAAATTATATGTCATTAATGGGAATTTCTTCTTTTGTTACTGGAAACGTATGGATGCAGGCCAACAACAACAGACAACCGGTTGGTAATGGGTTCCCCGGCCGAGCTGCCACCGGCTCCTTCGTGGTTACTGGAGCTTTTGATGGCGGAACAGTTGCTACTGGAAAATTCACAATGTATTCTTCAGATACAGAAGGGTTTAATGACCCCACAAATTGGGATGGAAATAATATACAGTTCCTGGGGGTGAGGTATGAATTGGATGACGACAGTAGTGTGGACCAACCAACTGTCAAATATTTTGAGACCGGCTCCACGGCAGTAGGTACTTGGGATAATTTGAAAGCAAAAATAACAAGTGAGGGTACATATGGAGTAACCTATGAAGCATTCTCTGGTACTTTGGGTTCAATCTCGTTGGCAACAAGTTATAGGTCAACTGGTTCTGATCCAAATCCGTCTTTGTCCGCAAGCGTCAATCACCTTGACGAGGACCAATATACATGGATTTTCAATTTAAAATTAGACTCGACTGGTTCTACGACGTACCCTGAGCATATATTATCAACAGTAGATGCCGGAGGCCCAACTTTAGCACAAGAGTTGTTTTTTGATACTGCCGGAGGATTAAATTATCGAATTCATTTTTCATCCAACAGAACGGCAACATTCTCCACGGGCAGTTTCAAGTCAGCGATGGGAACCGGAAGCATAAAAACTATCATGCTGGCTCACAAATATACAACGTCAGGCCCTAACTTAAGTGATATAAAATTATATTTAGATGCTGCCTCCACCACGCTTACATTAACCAACGTTGGTGGTGCCGTCTCAAACCAACAAACTCAGAAAATATCACCCGACGGAGGCTTTTATTTATTCAGCCTTACAGGCAGTGATTACAGTAATTTTGTTGGAACTTCCAGTGCCACAGCAGTCTTTAAAGACGATTTGAACGTAGCTGCACTTGGCTATGCATATAATAATGGATACTTTAAAAATTATGCCAATCTTGAGTCCGTTGCTTCATCTTATTTGATCAGCCAATGGGACTTTACTGATATTTCAGATCTTAGGAACAACAACGATATTCCTGCCCTCACTGGTAGTACAATGTTCAATCTCACCTGTAGTGCGGAAGATCCAATGTGGCTATCCAATCCACTCAGCGGAGGATTAGAAAAGGAGCCATTTGCTGAATTTAGTCTGACATCGAGCAAAACTGGTTCTTATAATAGCCCATTTACTATTACTGCTACTCCATCAACTTTTAATTATTTTACAGCCAAGAATGACATCACCGGTGGCACAAGCCACGCAGGTCTCTTTATCGGTAATAGTTTATCGATAGGACCAGACAATTTTATTGCCACTGGGGTAGAGAAAACTGATTCAGATCCAAATTATTATATTGTAAACACGGGAAGCAGTGTTCAAATATGGAACTCTTTGGAACACAAATTAAAAACATACACGGATTTAGAGACAATCAATCGAGTCGACAGCGGAACAGAATATTCAACTTTTTACTTAACCGCGTCGATATCGACTTCTGATGAAGGTGATGAGGTGGTTACTGCAACTAGTCCAATCTCTCCTGCCTCTTTTTACTCCACAAATGATGTTTCAGGGGGAATGAGGCAGATTATATGGAATAATCTTGTCCGAGAGATACCAAGAACCGACCTAACAAGCTCTAGGAGCATCATAATAAACCGTTTTTCTGCACCCGGTGGTGTAGAAATCAACTCTAGGGGATACTTGGATATCACTCGTGGAGAATATTCTGTCTACAACAACCTTAACTATCGAAATCTTTCTGTGAGATCCTCTGGTTCTGGAGAGAACGGCACACTCAGGGTTAATTCATATTTGAATGAGCGCCATGGTTTAGAAACCCTTTGGAGACGACACTGTGGAAAAGGTGGTCTCTTGGCAACCCAACAAATAACATTCGCAGATTCAGGCTCTATTGATCCAAAACCAGCATTTTATAAGCAAGCGAGAAACACACATACTGTTCCGAGAATATCTGAGGAAATATCTGTCAAGTCAATATTGGCCCCATCAACCTCAACCGCAAATAATTATTTGGAATTAACATCAACCAATGGTTACAAAACCACAGGAGGTTTATCATTTTCTTTTTGGATCCAAAGAGAGCCTTCAGCATCTGCTACTGGAGCTGTGTTTTATGGCTGGACTGGTGCCAACGCCGGAACAATGTTAGAAATAGAAGCCACTGGAAAAATCCTGTTTCGCGCAGTTCAGACTGACGGAACAGATTACATCCATTGGTACACGGCAGCAAACACAATTCAAAATGGAAAATGGTATTATATATCTGTGGCATGGAGTGGTAATTTCTCAGAAGCACCGGTGTTCTATGTAAATAGCGTAAGAACAGCTGTTGATTCAAATACTGTTAGTGGTGCACCATCCGGTGCCCACCGAGTAAAAGATGAATCAATGTATTTGTTTGACAGAAGAGGCGGAGGCACCGGCAATGAACTTCAAGGTTCATTGTTGAGGATGTCTATCTGGAGTAAAAACTTATCTCAATCCGATGTTAATGATTTGTTTGAAAAAGAGGGGATCCCAAATGATATAACAGATTCTAGGTTGCTTGACTTTTGGCTATTGGGCGAGGAGCATAACCTAAGTTCTATAGCTGTTGGAGGAACTATTCCAAACGAAGTCCCCATCAGATCTGCTATAGGGAAAAATAACCTTCTGGCAGCCCCTACCCCTGATCTCGATATTTCTGATTCACCTTTGACTAAAAAAGTGACAGTGGAAAGAAATATTTACAACAACATGTTTGTTACATCTTTGTTGCCCTCGTCAGATTTTCAATATTCTTGGATAAGACAAGCTATTAGTGGTTCCGATTGGTTAAGCAAACAGAGGCTAAGAGGTTATGCTCCTCGCTCTGGACAAATCGCGATCACTAATTTAACAACAGGTGAAATAGGAAAACTTGTTCCAGCAATTGATTTTCCAACAATCTCAGACATCATATGTGAAAGTTGTGTCGACGTCTCTGTTCCTGTTATAACAGTGACAATTCCTGCTTCACATGAAAATCCAAGTTCCAAGAAGACAACCGACTTTACTTTGACAGTATTGAACGCAGACACTGCCCAGGACGGAACAGATCAGATTTGGGTAAATGATATGGATGAAATGGCGTGGGAAGCAGCATTTAGCGCTTGCTGCGAAGAAGGTAATCAATATGCCATTACCGCCTGGAAAACTGGAGACTCAGAACCATCTCCAACATATCAAGATACTATTCCAGCAATTCCATCTGCGACTTATTCAGTTCTCGGAGAAGGAAACAAAGCTTATCTTAAATTCTGGGCTCGAGATTGCGATGGAGATGTTACTACACTTACAATAACTGCTACTAATGGAAAATGGTCATGATAATACTAAGGAGAAGAAATGCCAATTTATAAAGATTTTATAGGACTAAACGTATGCATTTACGACCCCTCCCATGATGACTTGGGATCTTACGGTTCTGGCTCTAATACCCTAGGGTACAACCCTGCACAATCAGGGATCAGTCCTATATATTGGTACACCAGTTCTGTCGGTTATGGTAATGTGAGTGCATTAACAAAGCCACCCGCTGCTAGAACCTTGGTTCTTCTAAACCTGCATCGGAACGGACCATGGGGATATGGTTCTTGGAAACAGATAAGAGCTTCCAACAACCATCTTTCAAGATATCAAAGAAGAAATAATATCTTTACATATGTTCAAGAACCCGGAGAAGCATATTCTGTAAGCATCAATGATACAACACAATTCCACATTGATAGATATGGGGAAATAAAACAGTTCTTCGAACCTGTTGTTGTGGATTCTTATAAACCTCTTTCTCTCGTTGCTGAAATGGCAGTTCCAAATCCTGAGACTGCAATGTCAACCTTGAAATCTGTTGAAATTAAGTCGTCATTTGGCAATGAGACTGTATTTTTTGCTAACAATGAGGCTAATCAATACTACAACACGATTGAACAAACAGATGATAACTATGAAGAATTAACAGGATTATATCTCTTTAATGGGTTGGAAGACGACTCTTCCCCTATTGAAGTTTTTAATTTACTAAATTATAAACAAACTGTCTTCCCAAAAATGCAATATGCGTTCTTAAATAAAACCAGATCCAGAACTCACTTCAAAAGTATATATTGGTTATCTAATAGAGTGGACCGAACCGAGACCGAGGCTGCAAATGGTTACGGAAAAACAGTTCCATCACAATCTATATGGCCCCTAGATGTAGCCTCAGACTGGTCTACAAGAAAGGAGCCCTTAGCTCGCTATATGGGTTATAGTAGTTATACTGTTCCTTTTTATAACGGTGGCTGCAAAGGACAAAATTTCTTTGGCATCAACCTAGGGGCATTCAACACTGGAGAAGACACTGGCTTCCCCGCTACAAGTTCTCTCACAGCATCCGATGGTGCTTCAGGTATTCTAATGAATACATATTCACACATAGGTAGGGGGTGGTGGTCCGACACTGGGGGAACCCAAAAAGTAAATTCATCAACTGCGAATTTTAGTGATGATAATTTGAATCAATACCTCACGGCGTCTTGTTTTTATTCTAGACTACACACTTTAACACCACAGGCTTCTCTTGTGGCTCCTTCTGGGATAGACATCAAAGAAATAAACAGAAAAGAATTGATAGGTACTGGATCTATGTTCCAAGGCTTAGCAACATGGGATGCTCCAAAACAAGCAGGTGTCGAACCCTTCTATAATTCATACGCAGATTTTGCCGAAGAAACAAGAGTAAAGGGTCAGGGGTATTCTACGGTCCCTGAGTTTCGCATTAGTAACCATGTTGCTTTTTATAATAAAAAGGGCCCTTTAGAAGAAACAGCAGACGTTTTTGAATTATCAGGTGCCACATCAGCCGATACGACATCCGCCAATGATCCGACATTTTATAAAATCCTGAGTACCTCAGACTTTATGAAACATTTTGATTTAATAGTTAATGATCACAAAGATTTTACTGAACCTTCAATCATCACGATGAGATGCAAGGCAGTTAAGAAATTCTTGCCCTACAAGGGATTCTACCCAGCTGACCGCTGCGTTGAATTGTCACAGCAATTTTATAACTCTTATTCTAAATATACTACTGTCTCTCAGTTTAGCGCATCTTCCGCTACGGCCTCTTTGGATTTTGCCTTTCAGGCACTTAATGAACCTTTATTCGCCCCTGGTGTTCTGTTTAATACTATCAAGGCGGGAGTAGCATGTGATTACCCTGTAATTTCTCTGAAGGATACACCAGGTATTGCGGACTTTACAGAAACAGGAGACCCATCAGCCACCGGCTGGAAAATGAATGTTATGACAACAGGCTCAGCCCTCGAAGCAAGTTCTTCAATATATTATGATTCTGCGTTTTCTGATCGAATTCCTTTTGAAGCATTGATTCAACCTATTAGGTATTTGGGAAGAAAACAGTTGACTCTGCAGGAACCCCACCCTTGGGGCTTTGGAGGTTACGGGCTTACTGCCAAATGGGACGGCAGCGGAGACACATTATACACAAAGATGGCAAATAATTTTTTAGCAGAAGTCCCAGAATTCTTTTTAAAAGATCAAAATTTTACAACAATATCTTCTCTAGAATCTTCTAACCCTTCTTTTGGAAATGCTAAATCTGGTAGCTTTTATACTATGAGAATTTCAATGTACAGATCAAAGAATCAGACAAACGACACACTGGAGGGAAAAGATGATATTCCAGTTACACCACCACAGGATCTATATCAACGCATAGGCTTACGTGAAACATTAACTATGTATTCTAGACCCTCCGCTTTCGGTCCTCCCATGTGGGGCGGCGGCGAAGGCGAGTTTGACCATGGAGGTACAACATATGGATTTAGTGGATCAGACTCTTTAGCGGGATTTAATTTTCCATACACACCACCATATTATCATGGAGATGCTTGGTGCGATTTAGTTTTTGAATGTAAGGAGACAAAAAAATATACTGTAACTGAAGTCCTCAACGAAGTTCAGCAATATCCTTATTACTCAAGGTTTTGGTGGCCTGGTGAAAATGACGCTTATAGGGATTTGAGTGCGTATTTTCAAAGAAAATATTACCCGAAGTATAGGGGCCCCTATAGAAATTATACATCGAGTTCTTGGTTCAACTTAATGGGTAAACCTTCCCCAGCCGTCATCGGCGGCGGAAGTAATCCTGATTGGGTCAATGGCTACCGAGAAGGACCTAGGATTCTCCGGACTGATAACACCTGTGGAATGCAACATCCTTCGGTATTAAATTTCAATGCCATGCAGATAAAATCATCTGTAAATTTATTTGGAAAAGCCATACAAAGAACCTCTCAACTTGAATCTGATGGAACATCTGATAGGGTAGAGGTTTTCACTGAGGCCACCAATGAGGCAAAGACTCGATGGGTGATACAACCAAAATTTGAGACCCCAATTTTAAATTTTAACAAATATTCAGATCTCTCTGAAAATAATTGTACCAGTCCAGCGTTTGCCACAGAATCGGTCCCCCGTGGAATGTGGCATCAATATGGAGATATACCATCTGAGCAGGAGGGAGTATATTTAGAAGCCAATGATATACCTCCCGACTGGTTACGTGGGTGCCTAGCGGTACCGGAGAAAACAATAAAAGCAAGTGTTAAGTCTTTAGCAGATCTATGTGGATTTAACACCGAACCGAAAAAACTTGGCAAATTAGCCCCGATAAAAGAAATATCAGAGTGTGTTGTGGCGGTACCGTTTGTCCAGCGAAATAACATCAGAGAATTTTTTACTATTCCTCGCGAGGATATTGATGATACAGTTTCGGCATTGCGAAGAGAAGTTGAGCCAAACGTTTTTATTCTGGGCGGTCCTCCAAAAGTTGGGAATACGATTATACATTTAGTAAAAATGATGAAGAAATACGTATTTCCCCCCGCGATGGATTTCGTAGAATACCCAGATATTCAACCGTTTGCCATGTATGTTTTTGAATTCAAGCACAGTCTATCGTCAACAGATTTGCAAAATATATGGCAAAATTTGCCGCCACAAATAGGAACATCAATAGCAGAATCAGAAGCCGTAATATCTCATGAGCTGCTCGCGAGCGAATTATTAGGAGGAGGTTCGGTAATTAAAAACGGAAAACTGGATGAAAATGCAAGGGGCCCGGGAGTCCCGTCAGATATACAGTGGATGATGTTTAAAGTCAAAAAAAGAGCGAAAACAAAATACCTTAATAAAGTGATTCAAAATACTGGTCATTGGCCCACTCCCGCATTAATCCAGGCAATGCAAAGAGGAGCAGAAAAAGAAAAAACGGAACAAGGAATAGATACTGATATAACATACAATTGGCCATATGATTTCTTTTCCCTGGTAGAACTAGTTAAATTAGATGCAGAAATTACTTTCTCAGATATCGAGAATGACGATAAAGGCGAAAAGATTATCAAGTCTATTAAAAAGGATTCTCCAGATCAAAAAAGAGAAAAGAAAGCATTTATAGGCCAAACAGATATGGCAATAGGAAAGAAAAATAAATGACGTTTTTTAATAAAAAAGAAGACATAATAAAAATCGAATTAACTCCTTACGGCAGGCATTTATTATCAAAGGGAGAATTGCTGCCGGATTATTATGCTTTTTTTGATGAAGACATATTATATGACTCAGAATCAGGAGGTTTTTCAGAGAACAATGTTCAAATAAAAACTAGAATCCTGCAAGAAACTGTATCTACCAGGCCTCCCCGGTGTCTAGAGTCACCAGAAAAACTCATAAATACAAATGAAGGATCAACAGAAGAATCATATCCTCATGTTGATCTTAACTTAAATTATTTAACAGAACCTCTAGGGACATCAGAAACATCAAATATTTACGCACCCGGCTGGAAGACTACTTTTCTAAAAGGAGAAATCAGCGGATCTGTACAAACCACAGTATCGGGTTTCCAAAGGTCAGGATCGGCGACAGTTGAGGTTCAAAACCCAATTGGGACTTTCCACCCTATAGATAATTATACCATTGGATCATCTCAATATTTAAAACAAATCCCTCAGATTGAATCCATTATAGAATATAAAATGCAAGTTAAAAATATCTATAGTTCAGACACGATAGAAAACCAGAATTCTACCCCATCAACAATACAATCCTCAGTTTATCCTGACGGGTCTTATATAAAAGTATTGGATGAGAAAATATTGTGTCAACTTTTGGAAACCAACGGATTTTATTTTAAAGATGGCATAGAGGTAGAAGCATACATATATGAAGATGAAACATCAGAGGTGTTACGACCTTTAAAATTTCTCCCATCTTCTGCAACCGTGAAGAACGACTTGTTAGCTGAATTAGAAGAAGCGGGAGATATACCTATTGATGATTCATATGTAGAATATTATATAAATTTTAGAACAGACTCGGATATACCTTCGAAAGATATTTGTGAAGGTATCCAATATCTAAAGTCTCAAAACATTTTGATTGACACAGATGTAGATTGCGAACAACAAGATGAAACCTTTTTCGACATATATGGCACTCGAGTGGATAGCCTAGAGGAGTGTGATTGATGGCTAGTGAATTAGTAGGCAAGACAGCAGTTCCGAATGTTTATATAAAAAAAATTGAACTATTGGACAACACTCAAAACTCTTATAAAGCCTCCATACAATTAGAAATTAATGATGTCCAACGTGGAAATAACTTTCAATGGTCTGATGATAAATTTTTTGTAGATTATTTCAAGATTGCTTTGGTGATGACTTCGAACAATACAATGTCAAACGCGCTTCGAGGTGGATCTCTCATTCCTCTTCCGGATAACATTAAGAATTCCAATTTTTATAATAAAGAAACGCGAATTAAGATTATACCGGTAAGTCAATTTAAAATGTTTTTTGATGTCACAAGCAAAAAGTTTAAAGCAACTTGTGAATATGTTCTTTTAAATGAAATAAAAAATTATGATGTATACGCAATTCCATACATGGATGTGAATGCATTGAATCAAAAGTATAAGCTCTCCTCGACTACCGGCAGTGAAATATATTTTGGACCAGTCACGTCAGAGACTATTATTAAAAATTCTCAAATTCAAAATGCCACAACTTTGTTTATGAAACCTAACAATACTGTATATAAAGGACCAGTGCATATTAGAGACGGCTCCTATTTCACAGGCCCAAAAGCGACCATAAGACCACAAGCTCCTTTGAAAGCAATTATTGTTGAGAATATGAAACTAATAGATAGCAGAACAACCGTTTTTGGATATAGAAATTCCAAATCAGGCCCTGTCAAGGCCATTATAGGTAATCTATTACAATCGATTGATGGTAATATAAAATTTACTGGTGTTTTTCCGATTGATATGAAGGCGTTGGTTTTGCAAAAATTCAAAGACAGCAAAAAAATGATCAACCTTGGTGACGCATTGTTTGAGGAGTTTGTTTCGAAGATAGAAATCAGATCAGTGAATGTAATAAGACAATCGGTGCGCACCAATCGTATGAGTAATCGAATGGGGACCCCTAGTATAGGAATAGAAAATACGCGTAATTATAAATATCTCACAGACATCAAAGAAGTTTATTTATCTTCTTCGCCGCTTATAAGACACTATCAGTTTGCAGATCAGGGCGATGACACTGACGGGGTTAGGTATAATTATCGCTGCGAATTATTATTAATCGACTTTTTGCCTAAATTTTTAGAGGGAAAGTTAAGTGATTTAAGTACAACTTATGATAACCTTG
>Ga0098052_1001737_pt1 | contig 13423 bp, 18 predicted proteins | sample 15_taG_FD_81591 | JGI IMG/M metagenome (GOLD analysis project Ga0098052, IMG submission 81591) | Marine viral communities from the Subarctic Pacific Ocean - 15_ETSP_OMZ_AT15312 metaG | ecosystem: Environmental > Aquatic > Marine > Oceanic | place: Pacific Ocean | collected 2015-01-18 | reverse complement strand
TGGCTCCACTTCTTTGCGCATTCTCTGATCCAGCTAACGGGGATTCGGGCATCCCGCTCTGCCTCAAGTGTGCTTGTCGCGAGTCCTGCAAGGTTCTTGAGTGTCGTTGCCGACGCTTTCCACACGTCCCGCTCGGCCTCCAACTCCGCGACCCGTGCGCGGAGGGCTTCATGGTCGCTCTCGCGATAAACCTTCTCGTTGTACCCCACCTCGTGTCCGTAGATATGTGTGGCTCTATCGATCATCCCGACTCCTTCTTTGTTTGTCTGTGTTCGTCCACGTCCTCATGACAGTCCGTGCACAGCGGCATGAGCTTGTCTGGTGTCTGCAGCAGTCGTTCGCGCAGCAGGTCGATAAGCCCATCCCAGTCGATGCCGTCCTCGTGGTGCACCTCGATGTACACCTCGCGCCCCTTCGCCCGGCTCTGTTTGATGCCGCACTTCACGCAGCAGTAGCCGCTGTTCTTAAGCGCCCTCTGCCGCTCCCGGCTCCGGAGCCACATCTTCCGCAGTGCGTTTTTGATCTGGCTGTTCGGCGTGTACGGCAGCTTTGCCATGCCCGTTCTCCTTCTTGTTTCGCTTCCAATAAGCGTAGTTGTCGTCGTACCGCTGCTTGTTTGCTGTGCGGTTGCAGCTTCCTTTGCCTTGGCTCATAATCCGATCGCCCTTTCCCAGTCGTCCTCCTCAAACGACCGCTTGACTGCTGCGCCCACCACACGCGCGATGGCCTCTGGCTGCATATCTCCTGCGTCTTTCGTTGTGTCTTCCTCGTACTGGACGCGCACGGTAGGGATGTCGGCACCTCCGAGCAGTGTCGCAGCCTTCCGCGTACCCAATCGGCCCGCCTCGTCATTGTCCAGCATGAGCACCACGAGCATCGGGTCGGCGAGCACAATGTCCGCATAGACGTCGTGCCCAATGCTGCTTCCGTAGAGTGCGGCTGACCAAATACCCGTCGCCTGCCGTACAAGCAAAGCATCGATTGGCCCCTCTGTCAAGACGAGTATCGAACCGCGCCCGCAATGCTGCAGCCTTGGCACCGTATTCGCGGGCGACGCATACCGCAGCCGCGACCGCGAGTTGGTCGCCCGGTACTGCAGGTAGCTTACGCGATTGTACTCGTTCCACGTGAGGAAAACCAAGCACCCCTCTGCATCGCCACGCCCAGAGGCCAAGCACGGATCGGGAACTCTAAGCCCACGCGTTTGTGCATACCCCCACTCTCGGCTCCCCACCACCAACCCCGGTTGGTGGAACTCGTTCATCGTCTGCTGTTCCAGAATGGGTCGCACCGTGCGCTGGCCACCCCCGAGATTTGTGCTCGCGTTGCATCGAAGGCAGTGCACCTGCCCTGTCGTCGCATTGTACCCAAGGTGGTGCCCTTGGTCGGTGCACGACGGGCACCGCATGTGTACCCAGTTCCCACGGGGCTTCACAGCTGCCGCCAGTGTGCGCTTCACATACTCGCGCAGCATTTGCTTGTCTGCAAACATGTCTGTTCTCCTTAGATGAAGGAGCCGTCTGATTCCAGTCGGCACCTTGCGTAATCGATGGTTGCGGGGATCGTAAGAAGCCGCAGTGCGTTCGGTCGCGGGTTGCGTATCTTGGCTGCGTGCACCCTCACGGACGGCGGTTCTTCCTCGCGCTCCACTTCCGTCTGGTTGAGGCTGATGATGGCGTCCGCCACCTGCGGAATCGCCCAACACTCGGCCACGTCTTGCATTCCGAGCACGTACCCGCCCGTGCCCGATGCCGGAACACTGCGCATATCGCGAGTTGCCCCTCGCTGCGGCTGTGCTGCGGTCCACACCGGGCAGTCGAGCTCATGCGCCATAGCCTTAAGCTTGAGCACGCTCTCGCTCATGCGGTCGAACTTGTTTGCTGCCGCCATGCCGGGTTCTGACGCGAGGTGGCTGATGTGGTCGACAATCACGCACGCGGGGCGTTCGCCCGTAGCACTGCACTCGTTTTGTACAGACTCGAGAATGCGACTGGCCGTCATCGCACCGGGGCTCGCGTACGACACGTTGATTCGCTGATCCGTGTAGTCGATTGTCTCGGTGTATTTCCGCACGATGCTCGCTATCGACATTTCGAGCGAGAAATGGTGCACGGTGCCTACACGCATGTCTGCCAATGCGCCCCCTATGTGCACAAGCGCAGTCGTCTTACCTACGCCCGGCGGAGCCAGAAGCACAGACAACTCGCCGCCCCCGGTGTGGCTCCAAGTGTCGAATACGGTGCCAGTGCGAAAGCGGTCGTCGTGCGCGTTCTCCTCCACGAAGCGCAACGTTTCCTCGCCTTGCATCCGGAACTGGTCGACCTTGCACCCGGACTCCGTGGACAGAAGCGTGGCACCCCGTTTGAGCTCGGCCACCACATCCAAATTCTCCGCGCCCTCGCCGCCCACTAAGCTACTTCGCACTTTGTTCACGACCTGCATAGCGGCAATAAAGTCGACCTGCCGCTTCACGGCGTCGATCTTCTCCACAATGGCAGCTGTTTCCACAATAGCGCGGTCGCCCTCATTGGCTAGCGCGTCCATGAGGCACTGTACACGCGTTTCTCCAACCACGGGCAGCGCGTGCACATACAGTCCATGCGCTGCCGTGGTAAGCGCGGTGTCTTCCACCACGCCCTCAACTTCCTGCGCGATCTCAGCGATAGCGCCCACAACCAATTCGGCTCTTTGCTTAATGCGCATCGCTACTCTCCATGAGGTTGTACACGTGCGGCTTGTTGCCTGTGTCTGCCCGGTGTACGTTCACAGCAAACTTGCGGCTAAACATCTCGAGCAGGTCTGCGCCTGTCTTGCGTAGCCCATCCGGCCCAACCAGCACGCACAGGAAGAAGAGCGCGTCGACAACCTCCTCGAGCACATGCTCCGAGAACGCTGAAGTCCCGTCATCCTCTGCATTTGCGAGTAAGCCTCGCAACTCCAGCAGTTCCTCAATGGCACGGTCCACACATCGCGTACGCGTAAGCGGCTCTGTGCTGTGCTTACGGCGAACGCATGTGGCCATGTGCAGCATGGCGTCCACCCCGCTCGCATCAGTGTCGCTCCGCATGCCAAGGAACCCGTCGTGCTCCGACGTGTCGAGGACGGTGTGTGGCACCCCAGTGAGCATTTGCGCGAAGTAGCCATGCTCGTCCCAGTCGTCCCCTTCTTCTGCGAGCTTGCGGAGGTCCAACCGCATCCGCTTCTCGTCTGCGTGGTCGCGTATTGTCACGCGTGCATGCCGCACGTCCGCCGGGCAAACCGTTCGGATCACGGTGACAGCAACGCCCATCGCGCGAATCTCCTCGATCCACCCCACCTGCTCATCATTGCGCGGGAAGCACTCAGCTGCTACGAATCTGTGCTTCGCCACCGCACTGAACAACTCAGCTTTCACGCGCCCGTTCAGGTAGTCAGGCGCGACTGCACAGTCGCCGTTATTGCGCTGCGCTGCTTGGCGGACGGTGTCGCCACTGTGCACCGTGTGAAAGTGCGCCCCGAGGGAGTCGACAAGTGTAGACTTGCCGCTCCCCGTCGATCCTGTGATAAGAACGCAGACGTTCATCGTACGATGACCTCGTCCACGCCTGCTCCAGTTCCGATCACGCGAACCGGGATGCCAGATGCGTCCTCGACCATCCGTACGAAGGACTGTGCCTGATCGGTGAGTGCGTCCCAACTCGTGATGCGCGAGTCGGAGGCGTCCACGTACTGCATGAAGTTCAGGAACAACCAGTCAGGCTTATTCACGACGATGAACTTTTGCAGCTGCAGCAAGCTGAACGAGAAGACCCGCCGCACGCGTTTCGTCACGGTGGTCCGTTCAAGGAGCGGCGTATCGCTGCCACTCTGGTTTGTCACATCGTCCCACGTGAGCTCGGTTTGGTCCGGGTAGTGGGGTCCGCTGTATCCGCCTTCGATGTTGCCGACGCGAATCGGATACGTACGGATGCTGCCGATTACTTGCGCGATGTCCCGGTGAGACACGCCCATGCTGTTGATCGCTGCACCGACGGAAACGTCGCGGCTCGTGAGGTACGGGTAGTCGTGCCCGTGGTTGAGCGAGAGGTCGAAGCCTTGGCTCATTTCGAACGCGATTGTGTGGCCACGCTGATGGTGGTCGCGGATGTGCTGGCAGACGTCGCCGACCAAGCGCGCTGGCAGGATGTCGCCTGCGAGCTTCGTGCTCTTGAGCCGCAGCAATTTCTTCGCTATGGCGTGCCCGGTTCCCTGCATGGTGCCTGCAAGATGCCGCCCGGTGTCGCGTGCCGCTGCTGCGTCGTCGTCTGTGACAACTGCCACGCGACGGTCGACCATCACACGATCTGCGCCCACGCGTTCCACCTCGGCCATGAACGACTCCAGTTTGATGACGCTATCCGGTGCTACGTAGACCGGGGCATCGCCCGATTCCACTGCGGACGAGGCGATCCCCTTGAACATCCACTCAGTGCCGCCCTCATCGATGTATGTATGCCCCGCGTTTGGTCCAAATGACGATATCACGGCGTCCGGCGAGTCGAGCCCCATAAGCCCGCATAGCTTTCCCTTGCCTGTGCTCCCCCACTGTCCGTCGAGGACTACGTTGATTCCTTGCTTGAGTAGCATCGTTCCTTCTCCTTCTCGTTGTTGTGGCCTGCTGGCCTATGTCTTACGGAAAAAACGCGTGAGCGCGCTCTCCTGTTTCTTGTAATGCGGTACGATTCCCCAGCGACCGCCCCAGCACGCACGAATGGCGTGTACAGAGCGGGCGGCAAATCAAGCACCGCATGTGTCCCATCGATCTCGACTATGCACCACGCCGACTGGCCTCGGTCCGTGTGTTCCACGACTACCGCAAGCCCCCGGTATGCGTGCAGGCGCACGACGCACTCGCTGTCCACGTCCACGCCATACTCGGGCACGCTTGTGTGGTCTACGTAGCTCATGCGACCACCACCGGGGTCGAGTCCTCCTTGTGATGCCAATGCGGTCCGTAGTGCCCATCCAACGCCAGCTTCACCGGGTCGAACACCTCGGGCATCGCCGCGTGCGGCTCATCGATGTAGCAAGGCCTTACCCACTCGAGCACTGTGTCCAACTCGGACAAGTGGACGTCGTGGATGATGGCGTCGTGCAGCTGGTTGATGATAACGGAGCGCATGCCCCCATCGGTAAGCCGCTCGTGCATGGCATTCATCGCGATGAGCGTGCATGTGCGTCCGGGGTTGCTGACGAGGTAGTCAGTCGCCTGCCTCCCGGCTCGCGCCCGGAGCTTGGGAACCCGGCTTCGTGCCTCGCGCAGGTGCCGCAGTCGTCCGGTTGGGCTGACTACGTAGCCTTGCTTAGCTGCGAGCTCGTGTTGCCGCTCGTGAGCGGCAAGCACCTCCGGGTATACGTCATAAAAGCGGCTCAACACGATGTCAGCCTGCCTCACCGACGACCCCAGAAGCTCCGACAACCCGTGCCCTGTGACTTCGGTGATCACGGAGAAGTTGATTCGCTTCCCGGTCTGCCGCGCCTCCGCGCACTCATTATCGCCATCAGCTAAGCGCTCAAGGAACTTGTCTTCGTCCATGCCCATCACGACCAATGCGCCCGTGAGCGAGTGCAAATCGCGGTCCTCCAAGAATGCATCGATGAACCCACGGCACTTTGCCACGTTCGCCATGATGCGCAAGTGTAGCTGCGAGTAGTCCAGCGAGAGCAACACACCATCGTCGCCAAATCGCGACCGGAACATCTTGCGGATGGGAGACTTGGCTATGTTCAGCATCGGCGGGTTCCGGCTCGTAAGCTGCCCTGTGACAAGGGCTGTCACGGAGAAGTTCGTCTTAAGTAGCCCACCCCGTGCGCACGCATCTTCTGCGTACTTCATCACGCCTGCCTTGAGCGACTGTGCAGACGACCACGCGAGCATCGCGTCCACAACCTCACTCTTCTTGTAGCGAATAAGCTCCTTTTTAGCCGCGCTCTTGCATTTGACGCCCGCTGCATGCAAAGCCTTCATTCTGTCCTTGGGGTTGCCCAAGTTCGTAAGGTCCGGTTGGTTGCCCCGCTTGGCGCACTCCTCAGCGATCACGCGGATCGCCCCCTCGCTCACTTGGTCGAGGTACGCCCTCGACCGCAGCATTTCCACAGGGTCCACATACATCCCGTTGAGCTCCATGGACGCAAGCGTCGTTTGGCTGTCCAGAAGGCAGCGATACGACAGGCAATTCCTCACGCCAGCCTCCGCAAACTCCTCGGCTAGCTTGTGTTTCATGCAACGGTGGATAAGTGCGGTGGCGATGGTGTCCAGCGCGTTGTATTCGCGGAGCAGCTGTATCGGCGCTTCGTGATGAGCTCTGCGCCCGGCTACTGCTCCATTCTTCGGGCTCAACGGGGCAAGGTGCTCCGACATGAGGTAGTCGTAGCCCGCCATGCCCACCCACGCCGACAAATACTCGAGCCCCTTGTGCCCCTCCTCGTTGAGGAGCGCCGCCTGCACCTGCACATCGTCGAACAGGCGCATCACAAAGCCACAGTGGTGCTTGACCCATTTGGACTCGTACGGCGCATTGCAGACAAGGAACGAGAACCCGGCGGCGTGTAGCCTTCCAATGGCGTCCCGTACCTCCTCATGCCCCGCTGGTACAAAGCATCGACTTCCGTCCATCAGGCAGAAGGAAGCGCAAGAAAAGTGGCCTTCCGTGGGAAGGAGCGATGTGGTCTCCAGGTCGAACGACAGGACGCGCTCGTCCTCCGGTAGAGCCAGACAGTCATCCAGCGTGAGCCCCATATCCGGCTCGCGCAGCTTACAGCCGAAGATGTTCGCTGCAGCCTGTGCACACCACGCAAACGACTCGTAAGCCTTCCGCGAGAAATCCGCATTGAAGCTCGGGAGGCTCATCACGTACGTTCCATTCTTGTGCCACACTCGTCCCGAGGGCACTTGCGTATCCGCATTTCGCACGAGGTTTGCGTAGCCTGCGCGAACGCTTGGGCCACTCTCCACCTCGGGCATGTATTTCCGGACAATCTCTGCCTCTTGCACGGACCACCGCCCGACCAGCTGAACTGGAACGGGCGTGGCCACTCTGTGCACGGGGTTCAGGACTGCCGACATGTCGAACAAGTCCAGCATGCTTTGCTACTCCTTTGCTTTCTTGAGCTCAGCGCGGCATTCCTCTGCCGCCGCCTCGATGCTCGTCTTTTCTTCGTCCGTCCACTCGTACTTGGCCGCAGCCTTGAGTGCCTTCGTCACAACGCCCAACGACTTCGCCCCGGCGATCGCTTTGACCACTTTGTCGATCCCCGGCATGTCGGTCTTAGCCTTCTTGGGTCGGCTCGGTGCGGGCGGGTCGTCGCACGCCTTGATGAACGCAGCGAGGTCGCACCCCTCCACAAACCGCGCTCCACCGTAGCGGTTCTTGGCCATGAAGTCGTCATTGCCGTCGAGGAGCAAATACCGCTCGCCCTCGTGATCCGCCTTATTCGAGACGCACAGCCGCCCGACCACGTCGAACATGCCGCACACCTCAGGAGCGAGCTTCTTCATCATCATCGGGAACGCCTTAGTGCGCACCGTGTCCTCGTTGTGCTCAATCTCGAGGTACATCTCCAAAGCGGTGCACACCACGTTCACACCATGCTCGCGCAGGTCGCGGAGCTTGCGCATGTAGTCGCGCATCTTAGCGGTGCACACGCCGTAGTCGTTCAGCGTAGGCGCACCGTCCTTGCTCTTCGACCCGAGATTGATCAGCATGAAGGCCTGCAACTCCGTCGCGCTGTCGAGACACACATTGTCGTAGCCGCATCCGTCGTTGAGCGTAAGCTCCTCGAAGATGCCCTTCAACCCGGACAGGTTCTGCGGCACCGACACCACGTCGATGTCCTTACCACGGAGCACCGTGCTGCCGCTCTCGATGTCGATGAGGAGCGTTTTGCCCTCCAGCGTACCGATGCCCGAGGTCTTGCCAACCCCGGACTCCCCGTACAGCAAGATCGTCTTGCCTTTGTCTTCCATTTCCTTCGCATTTCTGATTTCCATTACCAGCTGCCTCCTTCTTGGGCTTGTTTCGGTTTGTGAGCAGTGCAAGAGAAGCACCCCTCGCGTAATTCTGGTGTGTCCTCTAAGCAAACCGATGCATACTCGCACGGCATGATCGAACACGCATTTGGGTTCCGGTAGAATGCGCCACGCCGTGTGGCACTCACGATGTCGCGCCGGACGGTGTCGACCGTACTCGCTGTCTCGTCCATCTGTGCATTCGTGCGGCGATCCAAGTGCACGACGATCGCCTCGTTCTCGTTGTACCACTCGCGCACCCGCTCCCGGTACTCAGCGACTGTCTCGTCCTCAAGACGAACCCACGCATACGGCTCTCCATTCTTCTTGTACTTGATTTCGCCCTCTGGAGTGGCCAGCTTGGGAGTCAGGGAACACGCCCGCATGTTCAGGTAGAGCACGCCCGCGTTCTCAATGCCCAGATCGCGGGCGATTAGCGAGTACAAGGCGGGCTGGTACTGGAAAGCCGTGTGTTGCACGACTCGCTCCGGTATCTGCTTTCGCCTCTTGAGCTCCACGATCACGGGGACTGGTCCCGTGTCTGTATCCACAGTGCCGACCGCGTCGAAGTAGCCCTGCAGATGCGTGGCCCCTATCTTTGTGCGAACGTGCTGCTCGGTGTGCGTGATCTTGAGCCGGGCGTAGATAGGCGACCGCACCATCACGCCAAGCGTTTCGATCACGGCTGCTGTGCTGTACGCGTCGAGGTCGAACTCTGCTGCTCGGTTTGCCACGTGTGCAGCAACCACACCGAACTCAGGCTCCTGCCCACCTGTGCTCTCCACGCTACGTTTCAGATCGAAGAGGAATGCTGCTCCTTCATGGAACAACGAGCCTTCGTTCATGATCTGCGAGCCGTGCAGTGGCACAAGCTTCTCCACATACCGCAAGAAGTACTTCCGGCGGCACGTGGCAAAGCAGTTGATTCGGCTGGCCGAGAGCTCGTACTTGCTCCTAGGCTTTTTAGAACGGGAGGTCGTCATCGTCCACGCCTCCTTCGTCTTCGATTGCATCAAGCGGGTCGGGTGGTTTTGGTGCACTGCGCTTCTTGACGGACGCGCCCGCGTCCTTGATGTTGGCGATCTCCGCATCGTACGGACGGAAGTAGTTCACAACCGCCTTGGTTCCACCATTGCGAGTTTCGTGCCTGATCTTAGCGATGCACCGCTTGCCGACGAGCCCGTCGATGGAGACCTCCACCTTCTTCGTGATGTCGATGTTCATTGCGGTGAGCAGCCTTCCGAGGAACGCCATTTGGTACTCGCCCGTGGGGACCGTGTACCAGAGCCAGTACCCGGCAGACGCGCCATTCAGCACCTCCAGCTTCACATTCAGGTACTTGTTGCCTGCGTTGCTCGTGCGCCATTCCGTTCCGTCTGCGCGAACGACGAGTGCGACCTCGCTGCCTGCCTCGGGAACCGCGAAATCGCGCTTCTCACCTTCCTTGCTTCCGTCGTACTGCGACGGGTCGAATCCGATTGATCCGCTCATTGCGTATCTCCTTGTCTGTGCGTTGTGTGGGGCGAGTGTGGCGGCAGCGACTGTTCGCTTTGCCTTCTCGCCCCGTGGTACCCGTCAAACGTGTGGGAGCGGCTTCCTGTTCCATTCGGGTTGTGCGATTTGCGTCCGTTCGTACCGAGCGGCACCGCACGATGCGCCCCGTCTGCTCCGCCCCGTCCCGCCCGGTGCGTCGTTTCGCAGCGTGGGGGAGGGATGGTCCCCTGTAATCCGCAAGAACCTCCCCTATGGGATATAGGGGAATCCCCTATAGTCGAAATAGGGGAATCCCTGATATCGCCGAACATTGCCTGCTGCTGCTGCTTGTGGTACAATGAAAGCACATTGAGGGACACAGGCCAAGCGGCCAACACAAGGAGAAGACGATGGGATACGCAGTGAGAACCGAGACGATGGAAGCCGGAATGGACCGCGAGCAGGTCGAGCAGCTGGTAGCCGATGCAGGCTGGACGCCGATCTGCACAATGAACCTCGCCGACCACATTTGCGTGTGGAGCAAGGAAGCACACGAGAACACAGACCCCAAGCGCGGCTTCTCGTACAACCCCCTGACAGGCGCAATGCGCCACTTCGAATAAGGAGCACGGCAATGAGCAAGCAAGCACTCACAATCGACGAGATCAAGGCCATCGTAGCCAACCGGGGCTACACCCCAGTCGTGACGATCGACTTCCCCGAGTTCATCGAGGTCGCCTCGGAGGAAGAGCACGACGACGAGCACGACATGGTCGTCGTGTACCAGCCAAAACAGCGCAAGCTCATCATCAGCGAAGCCTAGGGAGACAAGACAATGAAGCACTCCACATTCTACGCGCACAAAGGACGGACGAGGGTGTACACAACCGTGTCGCACTCGGCGATGCACCGCCACTTGCGAAACGCACACAGCGGAAGGACGTACGAGCACAGCGACGATGCAGCGCTGTTTTTCATTCCGGGGATGCCACTGGACAAGCCTGTTGGCAACCACACCAAACGCATCACCAGCGAAGCCTAAGGGAGCAAGACAATGAAGACATACGCAAACATCAAAGCAGGCGACCAGTTCATTCTGCACAGCAGTCGAGGGTACATGGACAGCCAAGGCCAAGGTACACACAGACGAGTGGTCCTCGCAGTGGCAATGCAGGATGGGGGCGGGCCATGGTGCGAATACACGGAGCTCGAGGTGTATGAGGAGTCTGGTGTGCCGGACTACACGCATCGCGGGATTCTAAGCCACGGCGCGCTCAACCAGCTAGGGTGGTCGATGCGCACGGCTAACGGATCAATCACAACCGCCTAAGCAGGCAAACACAAGGAGAAGACGATGAACACACGAGCAACTTGCCAGTGGTGCCAAGACGAGATCACGCATGCCGACGACGTCGCAGCAACCAACACAGAAATCGTGCACAAGCGGTGCGCAGCAAATCAGAAGGGGATGGCGCACGTAGTCGCCGTGTACGGAACGCTCAAGCGGGGCTTCGGCAACCACCGCGTCATCGCGCCCGGGCAGTTCCTCGGGACGGACACCACGCCGGGGTTTGTGATGCACAGCCTCGGCGGGTTCCCCGGCGTGGTGCGGGGCGACGGCACCATCCACATCGAGGTGTACGCGGTCGACGACCAAACGATGGGGTCGCTGGACTGCCTCGAGGGGTACCGGGCCAGCGACCCCCTGCGCGGCTTCTACGACCGGGTGCAAATCGACACCCGGTTTGGCCGGGCGTGGCTCTACGTGTACAACGGGAGCTTGGTGGGCAGGCCTCGGGTGCGGGGCGGCAACTACGGCCACTAGGAGCCCGGTCCGGTGGCACCCCTACGGGCGATATAGGGGACTCCCCTATGCGATATAGGGGAGTCCCCTATGGTCAAGATAGGGGAATCCCCGATACCCTGAAGGGTTGCGTTCTGCTGCTGCTTGTGGTACAATGGACGCACATTGAGAGACAAGGCCAAGCGGCCAAACCCAAACGGAGACGAGACAATGCTGGAAACAACGATCAACGAAACACGGACGTACGGAGTGGAGCTCGAAGTGGTGAGCATGAGCCCGACTGCACGGCAGGATGTCATTGCAAAGCTGAACGAGCAAGGCATCGTCTGCCGCAGCGAGGGCTACAATCACAGCACGCGTCCTCATTGGAAGATCGTGATGGACTCCTCGGTTGGTGTCCGTGGCGGCGTCGGCTTCGAGATCGTGTCGCCCGTCCTCAAAGGGCAGGACGGCATCGAGCAGATTCGCAAGGTCTGCGCAGTCCTCTCCGACCTCGGTGTTAGCGTGAATAAGTCGTGCGGCATGCACGTCCACCACGACGCCCGCGACTACAAGCAGCTGCACCTCGAGCGCCTTGTCCGCTTCTACGCTCGCGCCGAGAAGCAGGTCGACATGCTGGTCGCCCCGAGCCGTCGTGGTGCCGGAGCCCGCTACTGCAAGAGCCTAGTTCCCTCGCTCGAGAATGGCAGCGTCGAGCGCCACGCAATGCGCGGATCTTGCCGCTACCACAAGCTCAACGTCCAGTCGTTCTATCGGCAGGCAACCGTCGAGTTCCGCCACCACCAAGGAACCGTGGACGCTGACAAGGTCGTCGCATGGTTGGCCTTCACGCAAGCAATCGTGGTGCGCTGCAAGCGCGCAATGAAGATCACAGACCACAAGCTCACTTGGTACGATGTGAAGCAGGCTGCGGGGTTGGTGCACAACGCCGAGTTGCAGACGCTGGCAGCATTCCTCGAAGGACGCCGCGATCAGTTCGTGGCGACCGAGCAACGCGCAGCCGCAATAAGCCGAACCCGCGCAGCCAATGCTCGCCGTCGCCGTCGCGCAGCAGCAGCCGCAGCCTAAACGAATCACACAACAGGAACGCCCGCGAGGGCACAGACAAGGAGACACACGATGAAGCGCACGATGAGCCAAATGGTCGCAGAAGCCCGCGAGGGCATGGAGCAGCAGCACGCACGAGGGCTGGCAGTGCTGGAAACCATTGAGAACACAGCCCGCTTGAACTGCAAGTACGAAGCCGACGACGTGCTCGCTGTAGGCCACAAGGCCTTGATGAGCGAGACAATGCGCCACCCCGAAGGAGCGCGGTGGGAATGCCTCATGTACGGCTTGCTGGAAATAGCTGTGAACGAACCGATGAACGAGAAACCAATGAACGACGAGGTGCTGTGATGTGCGTGATCGTGTACAAGCCAAAGGGCAAGGGGCTCCCGCCCGAAGTGGAGCTTGAGGCAATGTTCGCCGCGAACCCGGATGGTGCGGGGTTTGCCTATGCCAGCGACGGCGACGACCGAGTGTCGTGGAGCAAGGGCTACTTCGACCCCTTCGACTTCATGGCAGAAGTGGCGATGGCCGAACAGGGCGACCGCGCCATGCTGCTCCACATGCGGTGGGCTACGCACGGCACGATCAACTCGAGCAACTGCCACCCGTTCCCCTTCAGCACATGCTTCACACGCATGGGCCGGATGACGGGCAGCAGCAAGCGCGGGGTGCTTGCACACAATGGCGTGCTGCACAACAAGATCGTCCGCGAGGGCGCGAGCGACTCGATGCAGGCTGTCAGCGACATCGCACGCTGCGGGCTCCATGCAAAGGTCGACACGCCCTCGGGCAAGCGCGTCCTCGAGATGCTCTTCAAGGGGAGCCGCAGCGCGTCCATTCTGCCGGGCGGCAAGGTGGTCCTCACGGGCGACTGGATTCTCACGCAATCCGGGTGCTACGTGAGCAACACGCGGTGGAAGAAGCACCTGCCCATGCGCCGGGTCCGCACAAGAGGCAAACGCAGCAAGAAGCAGCGGGACAAGATACGCGAAGTGCGGGAGAATTGGCGCGACCAAACGATGCTGTTCTAACAAACAAACGCCGCGAGCTCTCCGGGGCTCGCGGCACAC
>Ga0098052_1001728_pt1 | contig 13457 bp, 15 predicted proteins | sample 15_taG_FD_81591 | JGI IMG/M metagenome (GOLD analysis project Ga0098052, IMG submission 81591) | Marine viral communities from the Subarctic Pacific Ocean - 15_ETSP_OMZ_AT15312 metaG | ecosystem: Environmental > Aquatic > Marine > Oceanic | place: Pacific Ocean | collected 2015-01-18 | reverse complement strand
TTTCTCTATTCATGCAGGAGGTAAAGCATGAGTAACAACACACGTACCGGGAGTCGTGCCCCGTCCACATCTGTGGAGTTTATTGGGCCAGCAGAGGCCCGCATTATGCTGGACAACGCAGCACCTAACCGTACTATCAACGATGATCTCGTCTTGAAGTATGCGTATGTGATGCTTGAAGGCGACTGGCGCAACATAGGTGTTCCACTAATCTTGGATGAGCATGGACGCCTATCGGACGGCCAACACAGGCTGTCGGCTGTCATTGAAAGCGAGACAGTCCAACAGTTCAATGTTGTTGATGGTGTCCCTCATGCTGATGCTTTGCTTACCGTTGATACCGGGCGCAAGCGTTCAGTGGGAGACATCCTTCAGATCATCTCTAACGATCCGGCAGATCCGCGAGAGTTTACGAACATCAACAATCTGTTCTCTGTGTCCCGGCGCGTTTGGGCGTATGAGCATTACAAAGACATGACCATGAACAGTAAGCCTGCCCAACGCATGACGACTGCTAAGTGGGTGGATTACATCACCCAAGTCAGTGAGGAATGCCAAAGGGGTGTCAGCGTAGGTACCAAAATGTACCAGAACATAGGCATGACAACCTCAGGGGCGGGGGCAGCACACGTTGTGTGTAGCCGTATCTACCCGGATTTGGCTGCCGAGTTTGCTCAGCAGGTGGTCAAGCCGTCGCAGATAGAGAACCCAGCGTATGTTTTGAGGGAGCAAGCGCTGAAAGATTCTCAGGCTAACAGGCGTGTCCAGTCATGGGTGAAAGACAGCCGCCTGTGTGCAGCCATGTATATCAAGGCTTTCAATTGCTACAGGATTGGGGCGGTTCCAAAGCGGATCAAGTTCATAAGTGTTGGACCCGCTGCTGAAGCCTTCCCAACGGTAGCAGAATAATCTAATCATTCGCGTGTGGGGGCGGGGCACTGATCCCCTCCGTCGTCCCGTCCCCTCACGCTCTTACACTCAGGAGGTGTATGTATGTGGGTGTTTACTACTCATGGTTTTTATTCGGTTGTGTCTACGCCCGATGACCCGACGGTCGTGTTGGTCAGGGCGAGAGACAAAGATTCCCTAACGAACCTGACTGCTGCGTTGGTCATGGGTGATGGGGTGGCGGAGTACCCGGACGAGTCGATTCTGACTACGCCGTACCGGGATTATCCGTATCGGATTGTTCTGTTGCGTGACGACTGGGTTCATTACCTAGAGATGTACGCATACAGGGACTTGACTTATCCGAACTTTAAGAGCGCGTGTAAGCAGGCGGGGATGCCTCCGCATCGGCTTAGTGCGCTGGGTGATGTGTGGTACACGATGTACAGCGATTGGGCTGAGCGTCCTGCTAAGGAGAAGAACGCATGGGCGTGAAGCAGACCTGCTCAGTCGAAGAGTGCCCCCGAACTGACCTCTTGGCGCGGGGGTGGTGTAGCCCGCACTACCAAAAGTGGCTCAAGTACGGTGATCCTACTTATGTGCGCCCAGTCAAACGAGGTGTCCTCCCCTGTCTGGTGGAAGATTGCGATGACACTTACCACACGGGAGGTTATTGCGGAAAGCACTACAGGAAATGGCTTATCTACGGTAACCCCAAGGGCGGTCAGCACGAATGGGCTACTTCTAACCATGAATACCTAAACGCCCGTCACGAGAAAGCGCCTTCTGGCTGTTGGCTATGGAATCACATAGGGCAGAACGGCTACGGGAAGGCGACACCGGTAAGAGTCAAGCGCGGCGACAGAAACGGAAAGACGGTGATTGCTCATCGGATGGCTTACGAAACATGGGTTGGCCCAATCCCCAAGGGAGCGGTCATCCACCACAAATGTCATACCCGTGCCTGTATCAACCCGGATCATTTGCAAGCGATCACCCAAACAGAGAACGCTGCTGAGATGTTTGAACGGCAGGCCATGTTGAAGGAAATACGTGAGTTGAAGAAGCGCATACGAGACTTGGAGGCAGACGCAGCATGACAGACCTGAAACCCAGCGGTGGCCCGGACCACACCTTCACCCGTGAAGAACTGTTACGTGTTCGTAACGCAATCGTAAAGAAAGTCACGAAGCCGAAGCAAGAAACATCCAAACGTAACCGGAAACGAAAGTGACAGGTTGCGTCGGCCAGTAAACTTAGTACGTACTAAGTACTCCCCAGTCCTGAAGGGACTGGGGATTACTAAGTACCGTGGGAGGTGAGATGAAATACCCAATCCATAAGGACGCCGATGGGCGGTGGGTCCATACGTGGGTACGACAGTCGTCCGTCAAAACTTCAGACATGTGTCTGGAACGGTGGAGGGCAGACATCTTCGGCCTTGTAAGCGAACGCATCAAGGATGCGTCCACGCTGGGGACCGTATGCCACTCCGTAGCGGAGGACGCGCTGAACTCACGCAAGGACGGCATAGCGGAGATGTCCCTTGACGACATGAACGATGCGTTCGGCTACTACTGGGAGGAAGCAGTCCCTACCGTAGAGGTGTGGAACAACTACACCCCGGACAGCGCATACAAGGCAGGGCTAGGGAAGATAGCCAACTGGCATGACGAGGTGTTCCCGCAGGTCCAGCCGGTACTGGTTGAGTACACGTTTGATGTGCCGCTCATCGACAACGATGAACGACTGGTTCGCATGACCGGCACCGTTGATCTCGTGGAAGAGAACCGGCTGTGGGATTGGAAGTTCCCAAGCCGTGACTACTCAAAGGAACGCTGGCAGTACGAGCGTTGGGATGTGCAATCCATCGCTTACTGCTATGCGTTGGGTATCCCGAACTTCTCTTACGCGGTCATGCACCCGGATGGTGTGGGCCGTATGGATCTTGAGCGTGGGCAGGAGCATTTCGACTGGCTACGTGAAAAGGTTTCGGCACTCTGCCGACTGTTGGAAACTCAGACGGGTCCGTACCCGTTGGGTGACAACGGTTGGTGGTGTTCCGAAAAGTGGTGCGAAAGTTTCGCACGGTGCAAAGGCGCAACGATAGGAGGCGCATAGTTATGGCTTTCAAGCCGATGAGTCCGCTAGAGCGGGCCAGTATTGAAGCACAGGTTGTTCTCAAGGCAGCGGTTGAACTCGCTGTCGCTGAGATTGGCAACGAACCCGACGGTGTAGCCGTCACAATGGCGATTGAAAACGCACGGGAACTCGCAAGAGAACTACCCAACCTTAAGGACACTCTCGTGAATCTAGGAGAGGGCGCTGAGGTAGCGGTAGCACCCGGTCAAGACATAGCGGATGCTGTCGTAGCAGCATTCCCCGGAGCGACTGAGGTCGCATCGGACAGGCCCGAGTCCAAGTACATAGACGATGAGCAGTACGCTCTCGTCCATAAGATTTGGCTCGCAGAAAAGAATGCGGGTGTCGCTTACGCATCCAAGGACAGCATGTTCTTGGACAACCAAGCGATACGCAAACTCTTTCAGGATGGTACGCGCACGTTCCCAGCGGACTATTGGGCGCAGACCCTCCAAGGCAAGGAGATCCCAACCACCAAGACAGGCAAGTGTGGGCTGGGTGACTTCAAACTTAAGAAGGGCGTGAGCGTCGCAGGCGACGGTTCGCTGTTCTTGAGCGAAGGTGAGGGTAACCATCCCCTCGCCAACAAGAGCGGGTACTTCGCTGGTCTGGTGAAGAACAGCCCGTTCAACTGGGGCGAACGCCCCGACCCTGTAGATCCGCAGGGCTGGCTGGCAAAGGCCAATGCCTGAGGAACTATCGTTGGAGGAAGCCTTAGCGCTTGTAGCCGGGGCGGAATCGGATTCGCATTCCGCTCCGGCACCTCCCTCTCAGCCTCCAACTGAAATAGAGGGGATTTCTGCCGCTGACCTGCAACGGCTCTTCACTCCGAAGAAGGAACAGGTGCGTCGTATGCGCCACGACCTTCGTTCGGGGAACGAATGGTCGTTCGGGGTGCGGGTGTTTGATGACGCCACCTTGGGTGGCGCCCGTGGTGGGCAACTCGTCACCGTTATCGGTCGATCCCATACGGGTAAGACCCTGCTGGCGTTGAACATGGTGGCCCGCAACCGCAACCACCGCACGCTGTGGGTCAGCCCGGATGAAACCGAAACGATGTTCTGGGGTAGGTACACAGCCATACGCCTAGAGATCGACCAGAAGGAATGGATCAACCGTCTTATCCGTGAGGACAGGTCAGCGTGGGAAAGGGTGGAGCAGGTTATGCGTGACGAAACAAACCTTCACTTTGAATCCACGGGGATGACTGTCGATGACATCGACAAGGCCATGCGTATCGCATCGGTGGAACTATGGGATGGGCAACGCCCAGACGTAATCGTCTACGACTACTTGGAGTTGATCCGGGGTGGGGGCGCTGGCGATGCGGCCAGCGTCCAAGCCAAGATCGAATCGTTCAAACAGTTGGTGTCCGACTGGCGTGTCGTAGGCGTAATACTCCACCAGTCTGGCCGGGGTTCAGGGAACCGTGGCCGTGCCGGTGGCATAGAAGCAGGGCGGTACGCATCCACCAGCGAGAGCCATTTCCTCATTGAGACATGGCGCAGATGGGATGACACGAACCTTGAGGAAGATACCCGCAGGCACTATGAGGATGAAATCAGTGTCGGGTTGTGGAAGAATAAATCAGGTGATGGCGAGAAAGCAGAAGTCAACCTCACAATCCACACAAGCGGGAGGCTCCTAGAGCCGGGGATCGTATGGGAGCAGATGAGTTTAGATGAGTGACTTACCTGCACCCCAGTTTCGTACCCTATTCTCAGGCTTCCCTTATGCCTACGGCACGGACGCAGGCGGTTGCCGTTGGGCAGAAGTAGGCGATGACCTGCTAGAACGCCACCTCACAGGCGAAGAGATGATCGGGATTTACCCGATGGTCTACGACCCGAACCATGAGGGCGGAGGCCCAGACACATGGCGTGAGGACGTTGATAATAACCGTTATTACGTAGACATGAACCCTGATCTGTGGATGTGTAGGTGGGGGTCTATCGACATAGACGAAGGCGATGACTCTCTGGTCATCGCACGCAACGTGTCGATGGTGCTGCGAGCAATGGATATCAAATCGTGGGTGGAACTCTCACGCAGCAAGGGCTGTCACCTGTGGATATTCAACCGGGAATGGGTGCGCGCATCAGTGATGCGCCGTGCCATGAAAGCAGCGTTGGATCTGGCGGGAGCCAAGTACGACGCTGTGTACCCCAAGCAGGATTCCCTGAAGGGGCCACCCGGCAACTACATGCGCTTGCCGTATGGTGGGAACCGCCCACCCGGTACTGGTCTGCTGGATCGGCAAGTGATCCTAGACACAGACGATGAGGGCTTAGACCTATTCGACTTCATCATCTTGGCTGAACAGGACAGGACGCCTACAGCGGTGTTGGAACGTGCGGCTTCCCTGTATGAACCACCCAAGCCTGTGGTGCCTGACCTGCCACCTAAGAGGGACTACAGCAAGGAACCTCTTATGCAGGTGGATGGTTCCCGTCTGCGTGGTTTGGCATCGGAGATGTTCAACAACGGTCCAGTTCCGTACTACCGTGGGCATGGAGCAGGAAAGGGACGGCACGGTTTCCTGAATAGGTTCGCCCGTTCGATGTTTGAGTCGGGCTACACTCGCACCGATGTCATCTCGTGGACTAAAGACTTAGATTCGCGCTTAGGACAATGGTGGGATGATGGCCCAAAGTTCGCAGGCAGACACGACTGCGAAAGGCAAATCGACCGGCTCGTCACCGACGCCCAACAGCGGGCAACAGTCTCCCAATGAGTTCTCATTCGTTGTCCCCGGCAGACCACAGCCCAAGGGTCGTCCCCGAATGTCGCGCAAAGGTCGCGTTTACACTCCGAAGGAAACCGTCGAAGCGGAGAAAGCATACGCTCAAGCGGTTGGCGATGACCCGCCCGTCTTTCACGGGCCGGTCACGGTGGAGATGACGTTTTGCGAGGAAGCAACATACGTCACTGTCCGCTCCTTGACGCAATGGCAGACACCGCTACGTGGGGATTTGGACAACTACATCAAACTGTGCCTAGATGGGTGCCAACGTGCGGGCGTTATCCCCAACGACAGGCTTGTGGTTCAACTGAAAGCGAGCAAAGAATGATCCTCGTAGAACTACACCCTTGGGAATACGAGTGGGCACTCCATGTAGGCGCCCGCAGGTACATAGAAAACTGGGGTAAAGCGGACGCTGCGTACTACGACAAGAAACGCATGGAGGATGACCGCACCGCGCAAGCCGCCGCTTGCGTGGGGGAACTAGCGGTTGCCAAACTCACGAACCAGTTCTGGTCTGGTCATGTGTGGCCTAAGAACAAGCACGAAGAGTTCAAAGGCATGGCCGATGTCGGCCACAACATTGAGGTCAGGCGTGTGCGCACAAGCAGCAGCGCTGCGGTGCGCCGCAAACAACTAGGCAAAGGTTTAGTTCTCTTCGTGGTCAGGCCCGTCGCCCCAGAGTTCCGGGCCGTAGAAATCTTAGGGTGGATCGACCATGACGAGGCATGGGAGAAAGGCGAACCATCCGGTTACGACGCCGAAGGGACCAGAGTCATCGCAGAGGATTTCCTGAACCCACCCATGACGTATGCTGGGGAGGATGGCGAAGAAAGAATTCCCGTTTGACCCCCTTCGGGCTAGCCGATTGGTCGGTAGACCGTCCACCCGAAGCCAAGAGTTATCTCAAACAGAAGCACGAACGGCGCCCGACACCCTTATACAAGCACTCCAACAGGCTAGTCCGCACAGCGAACCGCGCATTTCCAAGGAAGAACGTGCTGACCTACAGGCCGTGGTCCTTGACGCAATCGAAACCCTTGAGCCGTGGGAGCATTGGCTTCTAAACGCTCTTCTCTTTGAGCGCATGAGTCTGCGCCAAGTAGAGCATGTGCTAGGAATACCCAAGACCACCGTCGCCCGTAAGCGCGACCGCATCTTGAACAAACTTAAACACGAACTATCTGTTCATCCTCTAGTAAGGGAGTACTTGCACGATGATCGATCCAGAGATTAGACCCCTATCGTGGGAGGCTGCCGCCTCCCTGTGTGCCGGTCAGATAGACAGCACCCATGCTGACTTCAGCGCTGCGCACCCTGCGTTCCAAGCGAAAAGGGACCACATGGAATGGTTGGCTTTGCTGCGCGAAGAGTTCGATTACCTTGAAGGCGAATGGTACGGACGCAAGCGTTTGAACTGCGGCGATGGCGAGGCCGAATACTATCGGTCACTTGCTCAAACTACCCTGTCCACAGCCATGCAATGCACAGGGGTAGAGGCGCTTACAGCCGAAGGGATTCTTCCCATGCTGGCAGGCAAGCAGGCCGACTACGGGTACGAGAACATCAACCGGTTCGGGCAAGACGGCATTATCGTGCGGATGCACGACAAGATCGCCCGCTTGGAGAACCTTGCAGCAAAGGGTGCCGACCCCACGAACGAACCCGTAATGGATTCGTTCATGGATTTGGTCGGCTACTGCATCATTGGGATGATGGTCAACTATGGGATCTGGAACCTGCCGATGCGTAACCCAGATTCAGTCATCACTTAAGTCACGCATGGCATCCACGGAACTCATTATTAGTCCGCTGATAGTGGAGAATACGTGGTTATGAAGAGGACTGTTTTCAAAGTCATTCATAATACTTTCCGCTGCGAACGCCATCGCATGTTCGTAAGGCAACACCACCAACACGCCTAATGTGTCGTTATGCCACTTCGCGTGGTTGAGGTCTGCTACGTCCAGCAGGTGTGAGGTTCCTTTTATTTCTTCGTAGATTTCAGTCGCCATGTAGCCGTACTCGTTCGCCCACTTGTCGAACTCGGCATTCACGGCGTCGTCATTCATTACGAAATCTTGTCCTTTGCGTAACTCTTGACGACCGACAGGGCCGCAGCCACGCCACCGATAAGGGCAACCTTCAGGGTGCCGTAGTCTCCCATTACGAATAGGGCTAAGAATGCTTGAGCGAATGTCCATCCGGCTCGTTCGATAAGATTTTTCATGCTGTCCACAACACCTTCCATGTGTGTGAGTCAATGATCCCATTGACTTTGATTGCGTAGTTTGATTGGAACTGCTTACAGGCGGCGATTGACTTGCCGCCGTAAATGCCGTCCACTTTCAGACCGGCTCCTGTCCGGTCGTTCAACCGCCCCTGCGCAAGTGCCACCCACTTGCCTTTGGAACGTCGTCTAATAGGAAGGGCTTCCTGTCCCCCTTCCACGATGTAGCGAATGATCCCACCCCAGTCGATAGCGACGTTGGATGGGTTGTCGTGCATGGGCATCCCCTCTTGCACCCATGTGCTTAGGTTTACGCCGGGGCAGGAGGTTGAGGAAAAATCCATGTGGCACCTAACCCAAAGGTGGTTGCCATATTTTTCCCTGATGGCCCCGACGACGGCAAGCATAGTTTCCTTGCCGATAACAGTGAACTTGTCGTCCGAATCCCCGATGTATGCGACGGAAATCGTTTTGGAGTTCCATCCGCGAGTGGCTGCGCCACGATGCCAGCCTCTCCCCTCAAAGATTTCTCCTGTTTCGCCAGACACCAGCCAGTTGTAAGCAATGGAATCCCATCCCTTAGTCTCTACGTGGTACCTGTCATGTCCTCTCACACGCCTCCACGGGCCTTCTGACGGCCCCGTGGTGTGATGAATGACAATCCCCTGCACGGCACGCCAGAAGCGCTTCAGGGGCTTCCCTGTGTCTATCGCCCCCCACTCGCCGCGCTCAACGTACTTCATGCCCTAAGGATAGTTTGTCCCTCGCTACAAACGCGACCTTCTCAACGCCCGCTCCTGCGCACGCTCTTCGCGCATGTCGTAGCCGCGAGAACGGATCTCCTGTTGCTGCTCCCACTTCGTGTTCGTCCGCAACCCGATACCAGAGAGCCAAGAAATCCAATTACTCACAGCGCGCTGCTGATACTTCTCTTCATCAGGGAACAACCGCCGGTAGTCCGTAAACGTAGGCAACAACTGTGCCATGCCATGCAACGCATGGTCTGGCATCACCCAGTCACCCTCATAATTCTTTGAAGCGATACCAAGAATCCGCAACCCCTCCATCATGCCCGGAATGATCGTGTACGCACCGGGCACAGCCTCCGGGCGACCATCGAAACTGTAACCCTTCCAAAGATTCTGCTTCGCTTTCCACTCGTAAGGCGCTTTGATAATCGGCGTTATCTGCGTACCCAACGTCCCCAACGCAATCTCCACACGCTCCATAACCCCAAGGTCTGCATCGAAAGCCAACGCAGGATCAAGCAGTTCAAGCGGAGCCTTGAACGGCATGTCAGGCAAGATCATCATGTTCTCACCCTCATACTTGAACGGCAAACGAATCGCCCCCTGCCGCTGCATCCAACGCGGAACAATGCCCCCCTCGTCATCCTCGGACATGAGTTCAACTTCCTTCTTCAAACTCACGTACCGGTTGAACACCTCCGGCTGGCGCGCAAACTGTTCCATCATCAAAGGCATGTTCTTACGAGTCCACGTATAGAACGGAACCACCCGCTTCACGACGTTACGTTCAAAGTCCGACAAATCGTCGTAGTCGAAATGGAACTTCATAATGTTATCGAACGCTTCGCTTGCGGTACCGCCCTTCTTCAACGTGTCAAAGCCAAGCGATCCCCGCAAGAAAGTCTCAGTCGCCATACCGAAATTCTTAGACAAACGCAACGGAGCGTTGCGTGTGTTCATCGGGTTCATAGCGTCAACAATGTTGACTTCCTTCCCACCGATACGGATGTTGGCGTTCGGCGCAAGACGCTGCGCAATGATGCCGCGACCTGAAGACTCCACGAACTCAGAAGCAACCTGACCGGAAGCAGAACCTAAACTCCCTGTCCGCGCCAACTCCCTGACAACCTCCACATCCGCTTGGCTGACATTCTCCGGGTTGATAAACCGGCCACGCATAGCCTTACGCATACGAGCAGCCTTCTTCGTCAATCCCGCAGCAGCCGCCTCTTCCTCCTGATACTTCCAGTACGCGCGCATAAACTTGCGGTAACTAGACCAATCTATGCCAGCGAGATGATTCATAAACGCGCCAGACAGGAAGTTACGCCCGTGGAAACCGGGCTTAGCGATCATGTAAGCACGCAACAGATTGTGCAACTTGTCGTACTTGCTCAAGAACCCCGCAGCACCACCACGCGCAGCAAACATCTCAGTCGCAAGCATCGAATCAACCAGAGTGGCATTGCCCTGCAACTGACCGAACGTCTTCATGCCGGAAAAGAAAATGTCCTCAACCATTTCCTCCGCTTTAGGCACCTTATGAAGATCACCCAACTTCTGCTCAGGCAACTTCGATATGAGATCAGTCCACCCCTCGGCGCCGCGTTGGAACTCGTCCAACGCAAGATTCAACATGGCGTTATCACCCTCAATAAGAGCGCCTACAGCCAACCGCAACTCAATCAAATCGTCTGGTAGATTCTCCAACGGGGCATCCACCGGAGCGCCCAAACGATTTAGCAAGTCCAAAGCGTCGTCAATCTGACGCTGCTTCTCATCCATGCCCCTACTGACAAGCCACCTTTCGGTGTCCGCTAGATCAGCAACCCACGAATCTGGAGGCGTTCCAAGTTCGATTGCTTCCCTCGCTGCCTTGAGTTCCATCTCAGAAAGTATTTGGCCTGCGGTTTCAACGTAAGCCTGAGTAGCGAGTTGCTGGTCCGCAACCAGTTCGGCTCGCCGTTCAACCAACTGTTGTAGTAGATCCTCTGGCGATTTGTTGCTGCCCACAGTCTGTTTCGGCATCGCAGATATTTCTTGAAACCATTCAAAGAACGCCGTAGGTTCGATGAATAAGGTTTCACCTTCTTGAGCCTGCCTTCTGGCACCGAACGTATAAAGAGGATCGAAGCCCGAAGGGTCGGCTCCCGCCTGAACCTTCATCCACTCGGCTACTTCTTGTTCATATATGTCAACGTCCCAATCATTGATATACATATTTTCAAAGAAGTCGTTGATTTCATCGTCAGGCATACCGGCATCAACCATGTCTTCCTTCATGGCGAGAGTGGTATCTGCATCCCAGAAGGGGTGCGTCGTATCATCAGCGATATCTGCCCACGCTGCCTTTGGCACCGGTACGTCAGGGTAAGGATCGATTGCAGCCGTATCCGCTGCGATCTGATCCCACATAGCGACCTCATCGACTTCCAAATCGTCGCCCAACTTTGCGACGAAATCTGCTTCCGTTATCGCTTCCTTCGTTGGCACCAACTTCCCATCCACAACCTCGTTGCCGGTCAACCGGGAAATGTTGCGGTGTGTCATGGACACATCCATCGACCTCAAAGCCAACGGGTTTGTAGCCATGATGTTAGCGAACTTGCGGCTACCAAAAGCATTCAACCCGCCAGCACCCGGAACCCTCACAGAATCGCCTGAAGTACCCCCATTTACCCAGAAGGCAGCGTTGTACCCGTCGGCTGTCAACGAATTCTGGAACTCCTGATTGAACTGCGTGAGATACCACCGACGCATCGTTGCATCCCCGGCGCTACTACCACCACTTCCCGGCCTCAACTGCTGATGGCCTCCTCCCCGACCTGCGGTTGCGGGAGATTCCAACATCCCTTCCCAGTCGAAGGCACCTCTCGCTGTCGCGCCTTCATCTGCGAACTCCACCACACCACCGGCACCTACCCCACCGAAATGCTCAGGTTCACCAGTGAACGCAGCGTTTATTACCCTTCCGAACTCAAACCGCCGCGAATCTATACCGAAAAAGAGGCCCGCATTTCCGGGGTTCAGGTTTGGGTCCACGGACCAAAGGTAATGGGCAAATTCTTCTGCCAGATTTTCCGGTCCACCGGGAGGAATCATGTTGTTGGCATTCTGCCGCTGCAACCACATGGCGAATTCGATGCGTTCCTTGTAGGAAGAATTGGCGGCCTTCTGAACAATCTCAGAAGAACCTGCCGCCTCCGTAGTCCAATTGCTGATGTCAGTAGATACGCGCAAATCCCCCAGTTCATCTGCGTACCGCAGCGCATCCAATACTTGCACCACTTCAGGGGCTACTTCGTCGGCCCGAGCGACCCATGTCTCCATAATCTGACGTATCTGCCGCACCAACTGAGGGTTCGATTCATAGACGCGAGAGAACTGATCCAAATAGTAATCACCTTGCGCTCCGCTTGCGCCCAGTGTGTTCTCCCAAGCCCCACCACGGCTACCACCCCCATGCGAAGCATCATCTACAATGCGAGCGACTTCATCGGGGCTACTCGCCCGCGAAATATCAATAGCCACCTGCGCGGCGGAAGCCTCGCTTGACCCGTAAGGCAACCCGTACACCTTGATGTTCTTCGCGCCCTCAGGCAAATCCAGCAACAGGTTGTACCCATACTCCGACCCCGATGCCGTGTAATACATGTTGCCCGGAGTCGAATTCAAAAATGTTGTATCAAACCACCCGGTGCCCTTGTTCCCATACGTGGAAGTCAACGATATAGGTGGAGCATTGGCCGTGAAATGGAACAACTGCATCGTGGTCCCGGCCTCATCTGCCGCTTGGATTACTTCCTGCGAGAAACCGCGTTGAGCCAACGCAGCCTTGAGGAAATCAGGATCATTTGTTGGAACAAAATCCAAACCAAACCGGTCAGCCAAAATCTCCAACCGCTTCTCAAGGAACTCAACAAACGGGTCCAACTCATCCAACGCATCTTCAGGAGTGGGCATCATCCGGCGGACCCACGCCTCCATCCCCCCGGCCTGTAAGCGCATATCCAAAATCTTGCCGACCTGATTCGCCAATTCCGCAACAGCGTCGTCAGCCATACCAAGATTCGCCAAGCGCCCATAATTCTCATTCATGTATTGGTCTAACATCCCGCCTTGGCTGTCGATGTCAGACATCGCAGCCCACTCCCAGCCAGTGTCGGCTTTAGCGGCACCCTGAGCGCGATAGAAGAACGACGAACCCTGATCTATCCGAACCAACCCATCAAGGGGTGAAACACCTATGTTGCTGTAACCCCCACCGGCAACATCCCAGTTAGCCAACAGCAAGTCCGCCGCTGATCCGTTAGAAAACACCACCGCAAGCGGTGCTGACGTTTCATTAGGAAGAACATTGTCGAACGTCGTCAAACGCATAAGACCAGTGTCGGTGTCGCGTGCAACCACTGTTGCGTCTACCGCGACACCAGTCGCTTGATAGAACTGTTGAACAGTTTCGATGTCCTCTATCCACGGGGACACATGCCACAGCGAATCATCTGCCATATTGCGTGACGCATACGAGTCGGGGACAGCAAGACCCAACTCCCGGTACAAGGCGTTGCCTAACACCTCGCCCGTAAGACGCCTCCTGCCGGTACCCGGAGGCATCTGGGTGCCATCAGCAGTTACGTCGTCATATCGTTTGACGTAATACTTTCTTCCGTCGTATTCAAATAGCCCCCCCTCGTTGCTACCCAAC
>Ga0098052_1001723_pt1 | contig 13471 bp, 18 predicted proteins | sample 15_taG_FD_81591 | JGI IMG/M metagenome (GOLD analysis project Ga0098052, IMG submission 81591) | Marine viral communities from the Subarctic Pacific Ocean - 15_ETSP_OMZ_AT15312 metaG | ecosystem: Environmental > Aquatic > Marine > Oceanic | place: Pacific Ocean | collected 2015-01-18 | reverse complement strand
TGTCTCATTTCAAGAAGATATTAACAAGTTTAGTTCTTTCAGTGCTGTCTAAACAGCAGTTGATTAAGAACAAATTTAATTCTTCAAGTTTTTCGGGAGTAACTTTCCCCTTTAGTGGTTCTAATTCTTTTACCATTAGTTATAGTTTTTATTGTGTGAAAATTTTTCTTTTATAAAGGTATCTAAAAAGATACACTTTTCGTATTCTTCTTCTTGACTAAAATATTCTAAAACTTTAATTAAGAAATCTCGTGTGTAGGGTTTTAACTGCACATCAAAATGCAAACCTCGTCTCAAGCGTTTATAAACAGAATCCATAATAAGATTATACGGTGTATTAAGTATCATTATTTAAATTATCTAAATATTCTTTTTCGTTTTTACTCAAAGATTCTACTCCAGATTTTGAAATTTTATCTAAAAGTTCATCTATATCAAATTCTGGCTCTTTCGGTGGCAATGGAAGACCCAAGCCACTTGACATATTACCAATATTATTAGTAACTCTTTTAATTGTTTTATTATCAATAATATTACCATGTACATCTGTCACATCTTCAATATCTTTACCAAATTGATTATTTAATCTAAAACAGATTTTATTAATAAGTTCATCACCTATTCCTGATGATGTAAATAAACAGTTTCCTTTTTGTAGAATTGCAAGTTCTCCTTTATCTAATGTATAAACAAGTTCAACTATACCAACCCTAGAAGTTAAAATGCTGAAACCAACGGTGTTATTGACACGATTAATAAATTTGATTTGATTTTTATCTATGCTATTAAGTATATCTTTAAAAATATCAATTTTTTCATCAATTTTTTTCTGCAATAATGTTCTATCAATGACTTTAATTACCGCAAATGCAGCGAAAAATCCTAATACTAATCCTAATACTAATCCAGCTATAAACATCATTTTAATCTAATTCATATATATTTTTACGGATATCCAAAAGGATATCTTCTACAAAATCACCATCAATACTATCAGGCAGTGATGAATTTTTGTAAATTTCATCCACATTTTTAATTTCACTCTCAACATGTGCTATCAATGTCTCAAGATCCACTTTGCCCTTTCTTATATCTATTAATTCTTGTGCGTTTTCTCTACGGACATTTATTCCCTTTCCTTCTCCAATCTCTCTTGCCATGTCCATTAATCTACGACAATGCATCATATTCTTCCCATCAATCTTTTGTCCATGAGATTTAACATCAACCCAACGAGCTTCATTTCTTTCTTCTAACCACTTCGCATAAGAATTAAAATCTTTGCAATGTTTTGTATATCCATCTTGGTTATAAGAAATATAACAGATAGGTAAATCACCTTCTGGAACTGAAGTCAATAATAATTCATTTGATTTATCATTAACAATTCCTTTATATTTACTGTAGTCATTGTCAAGATAAAGCGCATAAGTATCTCTTGCATTATCTAATTTAACAAGACCACATTCTCGTTGGTCAATAATTTTCCCATTTACACCATTTTCTAACCATTGTATCAATGGCATAGTTCCATTTTGCTCTTTGTTTGCACCAATGACATAGCAGAAATTAAGAGGGGATTTTCGAGTAACTCGACTCTTTTCCCAATTTTGCTTTTTATTTTGTCCTTTCGCTCGACCAATTTGTTGTTTAGCATATCCACCAAAAGAATTAGCACAAACCTTAGTGATAAATTTATCACGGTTTACTAATACTTCATCAAAAATAGGGTGCTTATAGATTACACAATCCTCAGGTGTGTTAAGTAACTCTAATATTGTGGGATTGTTTTTAGCAAGAAGTTCTAAGAATCTTTGTATTTCGTAAATAACAATATCATTTTTATCATCATTTACTTGCTCTTTATATTTAGAGCCTAGTATACTATCCATAGATTGTACAAAAACACCAGCATAATCAGTATCTGATGTTTCAATATTTGTACCATAAGCATGCGAACCCCTTATAACAAGGTAAATTGGTATGCTACCAGGTGCTTTCTCTTCAATAAGATTAAATAATTCTTCTTTCATATTTTACAAATATAGTATTTTTATTTAACAATAGCTAATTTACGAACAGTAGTAATGCCATAAAGCATCCTAAGGATATATCTTCCCCAAAAAACAACCATTATAATTCCATGTAATGCGCTTATTATAGACGAAACAAATGTGTTATCAATAAATATCGCTGCTAAAGAAAGAATAACATTAAACAGTAAAAATATCAAAAGAGCAAAGTCTAATCTAATATCAAGTATGAATTTTAAATACTTATATCTAAGACTACCCTTGCTAATACCTTTACCATTAAATTTAATAAAGTTGTTGGTTACATTGGATATAATTTCATCACGAGCACAATTTTTACATATTCTCATATGATTATCAAATTTGGTCAAACTTAATTTACGCTCCACCCATTCAATAGTTTCATGGCAAGAATAGCACTTACTACCACATTGTATACTACCTATATGTTTTGTTACTTTTTTGCCTGTTTTATAATCCCAGAATAGGTATATACCCCAGGTCAGAATCATAATAATAGTAAGTAGGTTGAATATCATTTTAGTTTAACACATTCAGGACCGAATCCACTTTCAATACTAGCAGGAACGGTCAATTTACGACCACATCTTCCACAACTTCCAGAATGCCATATTTCAATGAACTCAGGTAAATTTCCAGCACGAAGATGATTAATAATATAATCGAAAGTTTTAACAGAAGTTGCTTGTGTTCCGATTTTGCTTTTAGCAGAATGACGATAGTTTGTGTTCTTATACACAGTGCCAATAAAAGTATATTCTTTATTGGTCAAGACATTCACAAAATAAATATCATTTACTTTATGCTTCTTAACTTTAAATGTGTAGCGATTATCTGTTTTAGGATTCTTACAAGTGAAAGTAGAATTACCACCAAAAATGAAGTCAAGACAATCTTTGTGATTTAGTTTATGGTCTGTCATATCTGTTTGTTTCAACAAATATACAATAAAATTACCAATTATACAACTATTTTAACAAATCTCGGAGAATAACAGCATCTTCATATTCTTCCCTTTCAAGGTGAATATTAAGCACATATTCTAAAATATTAGTTCTAATTCTTTCATCTATCAAATCTACATAAAAAACATCAAAATAATAATATCTATTTGCTACAATATTATCATCGAAGCTTGACCAAGTTTCGGTCACTAAAAAACCTTCACTATCTTCTGATACTTCAAATTCTGGTAATAAATTATGTTCATCGACTAATGATTTAAAATCTCCTGATGGATAATCATCTGGGTTATAATTGATATAACCCCCATTATCATTATCAAATATATCCATATAATTATATATTATCCCGTAAAAGTTGCTTCTTGCGGACAATGTGATATAGTAATGAGGCATCATTTATATCCTCATGTGGCTTAGGTATATCCCTTCTATCCATCATATCACCACTAATTGATTTAATATAATCAAACCAAGGGTCTTCTATACCTTCATTCTCAATGATAGCTAAACACATATCTTTCTTAGTAAATTTACCACCTGGCATACCAAGTTTGTTACGATGATGTATTTCTATACGCTTTTTACGAACACCTTTTTCAACTTCAATAGGCTTATAAGTCAATTTACAAGATTCTAATTTCAATCCTGATGGAGAATATACTGTTATATTCTCAGTTATTTGGTCAAATAATTTTTTACGTAATAAAGTTGAAAAAGTAACAAGGTCTAATAAATCACCAACTTGTGCACCAAAATTATAACCCTCAATGCCTACATGTGTTTCTACCATTGGATCTAATTTATCTGTAATGTCTTTAATAATTAAATCTGTAATGGAATCATAATCCATTAATTTTATTATTTCACCATCAGAATAATTTTCAAAACTTCGATATTTTATAAATTGATAATCACAATATGAATCAGCGGATTTAAACCACTTTGACATACCATTTTTCAAATGTACTTTGGATTCCCTGCAATAATTAATTATGTTACCGTTAACAACAACCGCGGTTGATATTAAACTAGGGTCAATACCAATAAAATTCATAGGTTATATATCCAAATGTTATCCTTCCAGACTTGCGTGATATCTATCAAGGAAAGGCTTATAAGCATCTTGTCCTCTAAGTGCCCAACCAATAACAGAACCGTACTCAGCAATAGCTTCATCGTATGTCAATGTTCTTCTAACATTTGTACCACTTACTCTATAAACTGGTCCTTTATCAACTGTACATCGACCACTGTCAATCCATTTCTGTATTTCAAGAAGGAAATTGAATTTCTCTTCTGCTGACCATTCTTCACCATCATCATGGTAATATCGTGTCATAACATTCCATTGTAGAACTTTATCAAAGTCACCATTTAGACCCATTTCATCAATAAAATAATCAACAATATCCATGTGTCTGTAATCAAGACCAACTTGAAGCATCCAACCTCTAACATTAGTGTGGTCAGCATTATATTCAATCAATAGTTTAACTGTTTCAAGATTACCTGACTTAATAGCTAATCTTAATGGAGCATCTTCTTGGTTAGGATTAAGTCCATTATCCAAACAGAATTTAACAGCAGATGTATCGTGAGCAAGTTTCTTAATAATTGAACTTGTAAGAATAGCACCCGCTTTAACAAATAATTTCAACATTTCAAATTCTTGAACGTGAGATACTGTTGATAGCTGTGAATTTCTATTATTGTTTCCAATTCTTAAGTTAGGATTAGCACCCATTTCAAATAGGAATGCAACCTTTTTCATAGATTGTTCTGGATTATTATCATATTCAAGTACAGCATTATGCAATGCAGCACCTTCATTACCACCAGAACCAGCATTAGGGTCAGCACCATCTTCTACAATAAGTACTCTCAAGTCTTCATAACTAAGACCTGCTTCTACAACTCTACGGTTAGCATTTGCTCTTCTTTCTCGTCTTTCGATTTCTTCTCTTGTTAATGGTTTTAATAATGACCAAAGGAAACCTTGTTCCATCAAACCACTTTCAACATCTCTTTCGAAATCATTAAGTATTCGTTTAATATTATTTGAAGCTGTACTATCATTTTTCAAGTGACATGCTCTAATACTTTGATTTGGCCCAATTGTAATACCAATTACAGATTTATTATCAGCAGATGATAGATTAAAGTTACTAATCATATACTGCTTATTATTCTTATCAGTACCAACATATGAATTCCACATTGACATTGAATCTTTAATACACCATGATGTATTTGAGAATAGTTCTCTACATGCTTGGAATGTTAATACTTCCATAATAATGATACCTTCATCATCAAATACAACATTAACACCGAATTTACCGAATTTACGGTTACACTCATCAATAGCATCTTGGAACTTAGAGAATCCAGCATTTTGTTCTGCTGTCAAAAAGTTTTCAGCCGCAACAACCATATCTTGTAAGTTTCTATATCTTCTAATTTTCTCAAAGAATCTCTTCTGAATAGATTTCTGTCTTACAGGATCAACAACTCCTTTTTCCATACCAATCTCATCAAATGCATTAGCAATTTCTTCTAGTTTCTTAATAATATATGGTGGAGCTTTTTTAAAGTCTTTTTTCAAATGTGATGGGAACTCATTAATAAACTTTTTAAGTTTCTGATGAACTCTCATATTTTCTAAATCATCGATCATTTGCTCATAATTATTATTAGCATCAGTATCAATATAATTTGCAATACTTCTTCTTGTTAAGTGAATAAGGTCATTATGTGACATTAATTCTTTATGAAGGTTTTCAACTTCTTCAAAAGGAACTCCCTCTTGCATAATAAAATAGATATACATATATGAATATCCCAATTTCTTACCACACATCTCTCGTACTTTTCTCAAAAAGTCACTACGGTCAGTTGATTGTGAATCTTTTTCAATCTTTGCACCGAATTGTTTTAACTTCTCATCATCACCTCTTTTCATTTGATAAACAAGGTCTTCAGCCTTTTTCATCTCATCTTCAGGTACATCTTTAAGTGGAATGTTATCAACAACTTTATCCTTTAAGAAAATTCCTGTTTCATCTGTACCATAATCTGGATTTACCATTCTCAATGCTTTATTTAAAATAAAGGCATCCTTTAGAAACTTTTTCGCTTGTGCATAATTTTCATTAACTAAGCTGAATTTTTTATAATCAATAATACTCATTATGACTTCATGTAATTTTTTAATTTATGTATCAATACATCAATAGCTTCATTCTTACCAAGATAACTTCCAATTTTTCTAACTAAATCCATATTATTGTTATCAAGTGCTACATCAATAGCTCTTTGTAATTCAACATCGCTCATTTTTGAATATTCATCTTGCTCTTCTTGTGGTTCTTCATCACCTCGTGCTGTTCTAGCAATCAATTGGTCTAATTCATTTTCTTGCCCATCATGATCTCCTGCTAAATCACCATCATCATCATAATCTTCATCATCATTTTGACCATAATCAACATCATCATCAGCACCATTATCTATCTGTCCTAATTGATAATCTCTTTCTTCCTCTTCAATCATACCATTAATTTCTCTTATAATAATTTCAAGTTCGTCTTTGGCATTTTCATTGGTGTCAAGAATTTTCTTCATTATTTCAAGGAATCTTGTTGCATCCATAGCACATAATCTTCCAAAAACATGTTCTCTTGTGTTTGGATAATCATCTGCTCCATCACATTCATTAACAGCATCTCTAAGTTTAGCTGCTATAAATGGACCATATCTAAAATCTTCTGCTTCATCAGTCATTGATGATGTGTTTAGTTTTACAACTTCAGCATCTTCAACTTCTTCTTCAGTTGCTGTTTCTGCATCTGGTACAGAAATAGAACCAATCAATTCATAAATACCCTTAACAGCTTCGTGTAGTAGCATTGGAAAATCAACAGCTCTTACCTTAATCTTAGGCACATAGTTATCAAATTCACTTTCATCTTCACTTGGATCATATTCTGTTGGAGTAATTTCCGCATCTTCTTGTTCAAAATCATCATCTTGAGCTTCTGGCTCTTGATAATCCTCATCTTCTTTTTCTTCTTTTTCTTCCCAAGTAACTAAAACAGCTCCCGCCATTCCTTGTGGTTGATTAGCTAACATATCAGCTTTTGCTTCAACTGGAATTAACCAGTCCATTTTTTGTGCTAGTTTAGTTGTTCTGTCCCAAATATCAAATATTCGATCAGCTTGATGTGCAAAAATATCTCGCAAACCAACTTTAACTTGCTCACCATGAAGTATATTCTTTGTATTTAAGCCCTCACCTTGAACAACATTATTAATAAGCTTTTGCTTATCAATCTTCTTAGCTAATTCAAGATCATCAATCCATCCTTGTCTCATTCTTGGTGGTGCTTGTGGAACTTCTGACATTCCTTCAACTTCACGTGCTACATCACCTGGTCTAACCAATTTAAGATCCAATATTACATCATCTAATATATCACCATAAAGATCCATTATAACATCTTCCGCTAACTCTTCAAGTGAAGTAAGTCTAGTTTCTGATTCCTCACGGTTACCAGCATGCATCATTTGTTGTGATTGGTCTAACAATGGCATCAATTCTTGTATTGTCCTTTGTGTTTCCGATCCAGGATATGGTGGTGTATCTTTTCTATTGAAGCCAACTTCTCTAGCCGCTTCTCTATCAGTATTACGCATAAAATCATCAGGAACACCTCTGTTACCTTCTAAATCTATTTCTTCTTTTAAATATTGACCAAAATCTTTCATTCTTCAATGTAATTTTTTATGTCTTCACCTTGTTCTTCCATTAGATTAACAAATCTTTCGATAACATCATTTTCAGATGCTTTTGGAAGTTTTGCCTTTGGATCTGGCTCGACTGCTGGTCGTGATCTTCTAATAGGACTTGGACGTTGCCTTCTCCCTGGTGCTGTTCTCTCACCTGGCTTAGTACTAGGTCTTGTTTTGGGTTTTGCTGGCGCTGGTGCTGGACCATCCGCTCCTTCTGTTAAAAACTTCTCAAACTTTTTTACAAATCTCATTATAATGAATACTATTTTGTTTATATATTAAAATGGAAAGCCAAAGAACCTTTGTTATTTAATAAATAATTTAGTATATTTGAATATTATGAAAAAGAATACAAATACATTATTACTCTTAACACTTTTATAAAGTGCTGAGAAACTAATGCCCAAAAATAAACCCTCAGTACTTAATTGAACTGAGGGTTTTTACGTTTACAAAAAATAACTAGAAAAAATGAAAGATTATAACGCAAAAGAAATAGAAAAGAAATGGCAAGATAAATGGGAACAAGAATAGCGTTTCTGGTATTAATATATAATGCATGCGAAATATTAAACTTTTTGAAGAAGCGGGAAATGAAGGCGAACAAGACAAATCAAAAAAGGCTAAAGGAGAAGGTAAAACACCATTCTTAGATGTCTTTGGAAAAGACCTAACACAGATGGCAAAGGATAATAAACTTAGCCCTGTATTTGGACGAGAAAAAGAAGTGTACCAAGTATTATTAGTACTTTCTCGTAAAACTAAGAATAACCCAGTTATTATTGGTGAACCAGGTGTTGGTAAAACAGCTTTAGTAGAAGGATTAGCACAAACCATTAATAATGGAAAATGCCCTAGGATTCTAAGAAACAAAAGAATTATCTATGTTGATATGGGATCTCTTATGGCTGGCGCGTCACAACAAGGTGATTTTGAGAAGAGAATGAAAGCATTGTTAAAGGAATTGGAAAACAATCCTAATGTAATATTATTTATTGATGAGATTCACTTAATGACAAATGACCAAATGCCAATTGATGCTGCTAATATGTTTAAACCAGCTTTGGCTAGAGGTGAAATGCGATTGATTGGTGCAACAACACTTAATGAATTTAGAAATTCAATTGAAAAAGATGGTGCACTAGAAAGACGTTTCCAAAAAGTTCTTGTTGAAGAAACAAATGTTGAAGACACAATTAAAATCCTTAATAAGATTAAAAGCAAATTTGAAGAATATCATTTAGTAAAATATAGTGATGAATCAATTCAAGCTTGTGTTAAGCTAAGTGATGAATATATTACAAATAGATTCTTCCCTGATAAAGCAATTGATATGCTTGATGAGGTTGGAGCAAGAGCAAGACTATCTAGTAGTCAAGAAGATCCACCTGAGATTGAAGAAATGTCAAAGAAGGTATTAGAACTTAAAGAACGTAAAAATGAATTAACACGTACTCAAAAGTATGAAGAAGCATCTGCTGTACGAGCCGATGAAGTTAAAGCACAAGAAGAATTGGCACGACTAAGAAAAGAGTTTGATGATAATGTTGAACATGTAACTGTTACTAAAGATGATGTTGCACAGATTATTTCATTAAGAACAGGAATTCCTGCTCATGAATTTTCAAAAGATGAAGGAGAAAAACTTCTTAAGATGAAAGATGAATTAAACATGCAAATTATTGGTCAAAGCAATGCAGTTGCCAAGATAACTAAATGTATTAAAAGAAATAGAACTGGATTAAAAGATAAAAATAGACCAAATGGTGTATTCTTATTCTTAGGATCAACTGGTGTTGGTAAAACACACACAGTTAAAACATTAGCAAAATATCTTTTCGGTGATCCAAACGCAATGATTAGAGTTGATATGAGTGAATATGCAGAAAAACATAATGTAGCTCGCATGATTGGTTCTCCTCCAGGATATGTTGGATATGGAGAAGGTGGTCAACTTACTGAGAAAGTAAGAAGAAAGCCATATTCTGTTATTCTTTTTGATGAGTTAGAAAAAGCTCACCCTAATGTTTTGAATATCATGCTTCAAATCTTTGATGATGGTAAACTTACAGATGGTCAAGGACGTGTTGTGAACTTTAAGAACACAATTATTATTATGACATCTAACCTTGGAACATCTGAAATTAAGAATTTAAGACCAGCCGTTGGATTTGCAACAGCAGAGAAAGAAACTCACGAAGAACAAGTAAAGGATTTACTATTGAAAGAACTTCATAAAGAATTGCCACCAGAATTCATTAACAGAATTGATGATGTAATTGTATTTGAACAACTTGAAAAGGATAATATCTATAAAATTATTGATATTGAAATAGCTAAACTAGCTAAAAAATTAGAAAACATGGGCTATACATTGACTATTACAGATGCTGTTAAAGATTTGTTAATAGAACATGGATATGATCAAAAAATGGGTGCTAGACCTTTGAAGAGAGCTATACAAAACCATTTGGAAGATCCTATTGCTGATGAGCTACTTAGAAAGAATATTACAGATGCTGTATCAATAGATTATGATCCTGAAACAAAGGAATTAACTATTAACGGTAATGTAATTCAAGAAGGATTCAAATATCTTAATAAATTCTTCCTTACACTGGAAACTAAGTTCAGTAACTTCAAAGCTTAAACTATTCTTTAAAGTTTTTATATAAAACACATGGCAAAGCCTAGTAATATTTGGGATTTACATATATCCACTATAATATCGAAGATATAATTAGAGTGTATGATACTGCAATAAAAAATCATCCAGATTTTGCTGAAGCTTTTGAAAAGGTTAAAACTAGGGCTATTCGTACTTATAACCTTAAAAAAATATTAAATTCATAATGGTACTAAAAGCAAAAAATGACGGCAAAAAAGCAGGTCAACCGCTAATAATAGGCAAAGAATATAAAGTTATTGATATTTCAACACCAGGAGGGCATCCTAAACCACTTATGGATTTTACCAATCTTATATTACCCAAAGAACCCCACCTATATGTTAATGAAATTCAATGACTGTTATATGGGATGATAACTTTGACGTTAATAAATATAGATATGAACATATACAAATGAATAAGAGTGTTGATCCTAAAACTCTTAGATTTTATGTAGAAATAGATAATGAAAAATACACTGTTCGGCATTATTGGAATGATTATTTTGAGAGTAATACTAAATCAGTCATGCAACTAATGCGTAACCACACATTAGAAGAAATAATTGATTAGGTAAATCAATAAAAAAGTTATATATTTGTAGACATGAAAACAATGACAACTCATACCCATCACGGAACACATTAATGTGACTGGGGAAAATATATCAAATTCTAACCTGGTTTTTAACCAGGTTTTTTTATGTCTAAAATTTAAAAACTAATAAAATGAACAACGAAATTAAAATACAATCAACATATAAAGGAACAAGAATTCTGTTTTCAGAACTTGCTACCTACAAAAGAAGCCTCTTAAATAAAATGATGGAAATTCTATCGGAAGAAGGCTTCGGTGAGATAATGATACCTGTTATCCAAAAACAAGAAACATTCGCTTCTAAAGTGGGTGAAGAAAATAACAACATGATGTATACCTTTAAGGATAGAGGCAATAGAGATTTATGTCTTGCACCAGAGTACACTGCTGTTATACAACAATTAGCTAAAGAAGAATTTATCTTTGGTAAGGGAAACCCAATGCCAGATGTTAAAGTCTTTTATGTTGTTGAATGCTTTAGAGGTGAAAATTCTCAAAAAGGTAGATACAGACAATTTACACAATTCGGTGTTGAAATATTAAATCCAACAAAGGATTACACTGAATATCTTTTAGAACTTGCTGAAAAATTAACAGCATTAGTTACTGACAACTTTGAAAGCACAACAGATGCTACTAGAGGTTTAGATTACTATACTGAAGGAAAGGGGTTTGAAATCGCTTGTCCAGAATTAGGAGCTCAAAAGCAAATTTGTGGTGGTGGTTCTTATGAAGCAGGAATAGGGTTTGCACTTGGAATCGATAGATTAATAATTCTAGATAATAAAAAAGAAATCGGTATTTAATATATAATACCATGAAAAGATTTTCTAAAATATTCGAGAATTCACAATCTGAAAAAACCTACAAGATATCAGCTACGGTTGAAATTGAAGTGAAAGCAGAAAATGAAGGCGAAGCTGGATATCTTGCAGATTCTATATTAGGCTCAATTGAAGATGGAGTTAATTTCACAATTGAAAATATAGAAGAAACTTATGAATCGTTTGATACACATTCACAAGAAAGTGAACTAGCTAATAGAGATTTGGAAAGTGAATTGGGTGATGAAACACTTGGTGAAGAAAATAATAATATATAGAGCATGGCTTTTAAGAAATTTACACTAATAACAGAAGATGTTGATATAACCCAAATGAGTGGAGCAACACAATCCGAAGAAACAACAGAAACAGAAACTGAGGAAACAACAGAAGTAACCGATGTTACTGAAACAGGAACTGAAGAAACTTCAGAACAATCTGTTCCTGCAAAATTCTTCTCAAAATTATTTGAATCTAGAGAAATCGCACATATCTTTCATTTACAAGTAAAAGGGGATGAAGGCTCACATGCATCACATGTAGCATTACAAACATATTACGAAGGAGTTCTTGAACTGATCGATGATTTGGTTGAAGTTTATCAAGGACAATATGAAGTTGTTGAAGGTTATGAAAATCTTGACCTTAAAGAGGTAGCTACAGACAAAATTCAATATTTTATTTCACTAGCAGAATTTGTTAAAACAACAAGATATTCTGCACTTTCAAAAGAGGATGCACATCTACAAGCAATTGTTGATGATATTCTAATTTTGGTTTATAAAACTCTTTATAAGCTTCGATTCAATAAGTAATTATTGTGGTGTCCACAAAATGTGACCCTTGAAATCTATAGTTCCCTGCATTGTTCCTTGACTTTTCAAAGCATTAACAAAAAACTCGAGATCCTTTTTAACAAATGGACAATCTTCATATTTATCAATCCCAGTCTCAGATGGTGTTTCTCTATACCAATTTCCATAAACTACTTTTTCTGGGCATATTTCTTTTAAGGCTAATGCAATTTGCATATGTTGGTGATGTTCTCGACCAATTGGACCAATTGTATAAACCTTATCATAATCACCGCTAATATCCTGTATTATCTTTTCCAATCTATTTTCATCCCATTCGACTGAAGATTCTCTATTAACATCTGGAAAATTAAAAAAACGGTGGTTAAATCCAAAATATTTTGAAATATCACTTGCTTCAGATCTCCTAATCCGAATTATATCCTTTTTAACATCTTCTGGGTTTCCATAATAATGTGAATGTCTCCACCCACCTTCACCAGCGGTCAAATAAAAAACATCAAAACTATTATCTAAAACAGTTAGAATATTAAATTCATCATCAGGATGTGCAAAAATAGCACACTTTTTCTCAGGTTTTAGTGCTTCTGCTAGGAATTCTTTTTTTAAAATTCCTTCATTAAATTTTTTATATGATTTGAGTCCCATAGATTAATAAAGCATATCACGTCCGCTATCCTTATAATCATTCATATTATTAACAACAGAATCATACTTATCGATAATATTACTTAAATCATTTCGGATTAACTGAAGG
>Ga0098052_1001722_pt1 | contig 13473 bp, 8 predicted proteins | sample 15_taG_FD_81591 | JGI IMG/M metagenome (GOLD analysis project Ga0098052, IMG submission 81591) | Marine viral communities from the Subarctic Pacific Ocean - 15_ETSP_OMZ_AT15312 metaG | ecosystem: Environmental > Aquatic > Marine > Oceanic | place: Pacific Ocean | collected 2015-01-18 | reverse complement strand
TCCCCCCCCAATGCAAGCGCAAAGGTAAAGCTGCCAATCCCGCAAAACAGATCCGCGACATGGCGGGCCGGGATACGTTGCAACGCCACCTTGATCGCATTGGTCAGGGATGCCTCGCCATTCCGGGTCGCCTGCAGGAAGCCCCCCGGCGGCACGGGCACATCGATGCCTTCGAAGGCAACGGTTGGGGTGCGGCGCGCCGCCACCGGTTCATCATTGGCGTCACCGACCTTCCAGCTTAGCCTTGCCAGATCAAGATTTTCGGCAAATTCGGCCAGATCCTGCCGCATATCGAGCCCCGGTTCGACACCTGCATGTATCACCACATCAAGGCCGTTATCCGCACGGGTCACAAACACTTCCTTGACGGTCTTTGCGGCATCCGGATCACATTTGCCAAGAAAGGCCGCAAAGGCATCACGGAACGCCATCAGGTCCGGATGCAGAACGGCACAGTCGGTAATGTCGATGACCGTATGGCTGAACCGGCCATGGAAACCGACATGCACACCGGTTGCCCCCACATGAACCGCAAAACCGGCCCGGCGACGGCTTGCCGGTGGTGAAATTTCGACATCTCCCACCAGTTCCTCGGCCTCGTCGGGATCAAGTCCGGCACGCTGGACCGCGGTTAATGCCTTCTGGCGTTTCCAGTTGCGATAGCTGTCATCATCAAGATGCTGAAGCGCACATCCGCCGCAGCTTTCATAGTGGCTGCACCGCGGGGCACTGGCAGGCGCACTGCGCGCAATCAGTTCGACCAGTTCCGCACCATATCCGTCACCGCGTTTTTGCCGCAGGGCCACACGCACGTCATCACCGGGCAGGACACAATCGACATAGGCAATGATGCTAGAACCATCCGGCCCCGTGATGCTTGCAATGCCGTCGCCCCGCGCGCCGATTTCGCGGATTGTCGTTGTCGCCTCGAACCCGATCAACGGATCGCGGCGCGGCGCGGATTTACGACGCCCACCGCGGGCACGGGGATTGCGGTGATGATGTTTCATGAACTCTCTCTTTGATCCGGCTTCTGCTGCACCTTGCGGGATGGCGCATCGGCATCGACATACACCAGATATGCAATCACGAACAGACCCGCACAATGCATGGCTGCCTGACAGCCCGAAATCCGCCTTTCCCAGCATCACAAGTGATCATCGGGTCAGTTGAATTTAGCCTTTATTCACTTTTGCACACGCTCAAACCCTTAAAATCGTGTAAGAATGCCCACATAAACAGCGTAGTGGATTAAATTTCGGGGCCACAAAGCGCTGGCACGCTATTTTCGACAATTGCACGAACACCATCCCGGCAATGCAATCTGTCTCATCAGGCTGAGGCGCAGAATAAAATCACGATCAACCAATGATCGTGAGACTTGGGGAAGACATGGAAGACGATAACCGGCCAACCGAAGAATCCGCAACCGAGCGCAAAACCGGCATCCGCAAGCAGGCCCTTCTTGCCAGCTTCATGACCGGCGTGCTGCTTGCCCTCGCGACTTTTCTGCTCTGGAGCAACGCGCTTCAGAATCGCGATACCATGTTGCTGTCTGCGGCCCGGATCATGTCTTCTGGCATTGCGCAGCAGGTCAAACAGATCGTCGATAACAATCTGCATGTGCTCGAAACCTTTGCCGATAACTGGCAGGACGGCCCACCTGCGGAAGAACGCGATTATCTGAGCCTCGCCACCCCGTTGCAGGCCCGTTTTCCCGCCCTTCAGGCCGTCAACTGGGTCACACCGAACTACATCATCATGTATGTCGCCCCGATCAAGGGTAATGTCCCGGCGATGGGTGCGGACCTGAAACGCCATCCGCTTGCCGGGCCGGTGCTTGATATTGCGCTCGATCAGCGCCGCACACAGATCACACCCACCCTTGAACTGCTGCAGGGCGGGCGCGGATTTGCCGTCTATACCCCGGTACTTAGCCCAGATGGGCAGATCATCGGCGTGATCAACGGTGTTATTCGTATCCGCACAATGCTGACATCGGTTATCGATGACGACGGGATCATGGGGTATTCGGTCCGTGTCCGCGAAGGCGACACCGTCCTGTTTGACCTTCAGGGCGAAGGCGACGATCCGGAGCTGGAACAGACCGCGACAGTCGATATTGCCGGTCGCCAATGGCACATTGATGTTACCGCCGACCCGACCCTTGCCAACCAGGCGATGTTCAGCCCGAAAACGGTGCTGTTTATCGGGGCGGCGATCACGATCATCATGACGATGATTGTCTTCGTGCTAGCCAACCGCCAACCGCGATCATCTGGACGCATCATCCATCACATGCGTGCGCCTGATGATATCAGCGATCTGTCGCTTGCCATCACGCGGCTGGATGGTCACCTGAAATCCATGACGCCGGAAACGGCTGATTTCTTTGACCTGCGCGAAGAAGATTACGGCTTTATCCGGTTTTACAATCTGGCACCGGAATTCCAGTCCGACGGCACGGCATCACGCCGGGCACAGGAAAAGATGCTGCTTGCGCTGAGCCGCGGGGACGAAGAACTTCGTCGCGAATGGGTTGTCCGCAGTGCCGAGGGTGTTCATGTAGTCTGCGACCTGTCGATGCGGCCATCTGTCAATCACGATGACTGCGTTGATATCACCCTGCATCACAATCCGGCTGCCAATGCATCGGTCAATCGCCTGCGCTATCTGGCAACGCATGATCCGATGACCGGCCTGCCAAACCGGGCCCTTTTTGATGACCGGCTTAATCAGGCCGTTGCCCATGCCAAACGTTATGAAAAGCTTCTGGCGGTTCTGGTGGTGGATATCGATAATTTCCGTGCCATCAATGACCGGTTCGGATCGGATATCGGCGATGAAACATTGCGCACGGTTTCCGGTCGCTTGCGCGCGACGGTTCGAGAAAAAGACAGTTGTGCGCGTTTTTCGGGCGATATGTTTGCCGTCATTGCAACCGACCTGTCCGAGGCCGAGGGGGCGGCCCTTGTCGCAGAACGAATTGTCGAGTCCATGTCCCAGCCGATCCAGGCCGGTGGCAATGATGAAATCCGCCTGCATGTAAGTGTGGGCGTTGCCCTTTACCCCAACGATGCCAGGGCACCTTCGCAATTGCTGGCCAATGCCGATGCCGCGATGTATCGCGCACAAAAATCAGCAGAGTCGTCCTATTGCTTCTTTGTCGAGACAATGAACAGCGTGATGCATGCCCGCCTGTCGATGGAAACGCAATTGCGTCGGGCGGTCGATGAAAAGCGCTTTGTTCTGGAATTCCAGCCGCGCTATCGCACATCTGACCGGACCCTTACCGGTTTTGAGGCCCTGCTGCGCTGGATCGATGAAAGCGGAAAAAGACGCCTGCCGCCTGACTTCATTGCCGTTGCCGATCGCACCGGCCTGCTGACCCCGCTGGGGCGCTGGATCATCGAAACCGCCTGCAAACAAATTGCGCAATGGCGGGACGAGGGTTACATCCCGGTTCCGGTGGCCCTGAACGTCTCAAGCCGCCAGTTTATTCAGGCCGATCTGCTTAAAAGCATTGTCGAGCTTACCAAGGCATATGAAATCGACCCGGCGATGATCGAGATCGAGGTCTCCGAAGAAATTGCCATGCGTGATCCCGAACGCGCACTTGGCCAGTTGTATCGCTTTGCCGAGGCCGGAATTGGTCTGACACTGGATCATTTTGCTGCGGCCAACACATCGCTTCGCTATCTGAAACGCTTCCCGGTGCAGCGGATCAAATTGTCCAAGGCATTGTTTAACATTGCGCTTGATGAACAGCCCGAAAACAGCATCCTGCAACCGGCCATCCGGTTGTGCAAAAGCCTTAACCGCAAAGTGGTTGCTGTCGGCGTCGAAACCGAGGATCAGCTTGCCGTCCTGCAATCCGCCGATTGCGACGAATTGCAGGGCTTCCTGCTGTCGCCACCGGTCGATGCGATTGAAACGACCGCACTGCTCAGCCATCAGAACCCGGCAGAAAAGTCACCGCCGCGAAGCTGAATTTCGCGGACTTTCAGGATGAACCACAAACGGCAAGGCCGGGTAAAATGCCCGGCCTTGCTGTTTTTTGCATTTGGCGCTGTTACAGCAGGAAGGTCGCGGCCAACCCAAGGAAGGCAAAGAAGCCAACCACATCGGTAATCGTCGTCAGAAATACCGATGAAGACACCGCCGGGTCGATCCCGGCCCGTTCCAGACCAAGCGGGATCAGCGCGCCAAACAATCCGGCAAACAGCAGATTGATGATCATTGCTGCCCCGATCACACCACCAAGCATGACATCATCAAACCAGAACCACGTCACAGCCCCGGTCAGAACGGCAAAGGCAAGCCCGTTCAAACCGCACACGGCGACTTCCTTGCGGATAACACGCCAGGCGTTGGTGCTGGTCAGTTCACGTGTGGCAATCGCACGCACGGCAACGGTCAGGGTCTGGGTCCCGGCATTGCCCCCCATCGAGGCCACAATCGGCATCAGAACCGCCAGGGCAACAAGCTGCTGGATGGTTGCTTCAAACACGCCAATGACCATCGATGCCGCAATGGCGGTAAAAAGATTGACCAGCAACCAGGTAAATCGCGATCGGGTGGTATCAAAAATCGCACTTGAAAGGTCGTCTTCCTCGCCAACACCGGCAAGGCGCATCATGTCTTCTTCATATTCTTCATCGATGACGTCAACCACGTCATCGACCGTGATCACACCGACCAGTCGGCCGCTATCGTCGACAACCGGTGCCGAAATAAGGTCGCGCTGACGGAACAGGTGGGCGACGTTTTCCTGTTCCTCGGTCACGACAACCGTGCGCATGTTCTCAGAATCCATCACATCGCGGATAAGCACCGGACGATTGGTACGGATTGCACGTGAAAGCGGAACGATCCCCACCGGGCTGTATCGCGGATCAACCACGATGATGTCATAAAAATCATCCGGAAGGTTTTTCGCCGAGCGCAGGAAATCGATGGTCTGCCCGACCGACCAGTAATCCGGAATCGCCACCAGCTCGCGCTGCATGATACGACCGGCGGTATATTCCGGATAGGACAGCGCTTCTTCAACGCGGGCGCGTTCGATATCGGAAAGGGCACCCAGAAGTTCTCTCTGGTCTTCTTCTTCCAGATATTCGACAACCTCGACCACGTCATCCGAATCGAGTTCGGAAATTGCTTCGGCCACCGCCTCGGTACCAAGCAGCGAAATGACCTCTTCGCGCAGCTCGTCATCAAGTTCGGTCAGAAGTTCCGGATCGAAATCCGGACGGATCAGATCGACCAGCTTGACGCGCTGGCTACTGCTGGCCCACCCCAGAAGGTCGGCAATATCGGCAAAGTGAAGTTCGGAAATCAGTTCTTCGGCGCGCGATACATCATCGTCGCCCAGTGCATCAAGAATCTCGCGCGCATATTCAGGAGTAAGATCGACATACTCGTCACCAGACGACGTATTTTCCGCCGGACGTTCCAGTTCTTCGACCTGATCCGTCATCTGCCCCTCCCCTGATTGTGTTGCGCGCTAAGTTCGTTCCTGCACTTCAATTAAAAATGCCGTGCCGGACCAGTTGTCCGGCACGGCTGTTTCTGCGCTATCGGTCAGGCCCGGTCAAGGGCCGCGCGATAGCAATTTGCGGTTTAACTGTGTTCCTGACTGCGATTGATGGCATCAACCACCGCAATCGCACTCATATTGACAATCCCACGCACCGTGATCGACGGGCTGACCACGTGGGCCGGTTTGGCCGCACCGACCAGAATCGGGCCAACCGGCAAACCATCGCCCAGCATCTTGACCATGTTGTAGGAAATGTTCGCCGCATCAAGGGTCGGCATCACCAGAAGGTTTGCCGAGCCTTTCAACATCGAATTCGGGAAAATGCGTGACCGGATTTCTTCGGAAATCGCGGCATCGGCATGCATTTCACCCTCAACCTCAAGGTCGGGTGCCAGGGTACGGATCAGCTGCAACGCATCGCGCATCTTGCAGGCCGACTTGTTTTCATGGCTGCCAAAGTTCGAATGCGAAATCAGGGCGGCCTTCGGCGTAATCCCGAAACGCTTGACCACATCGGCCGCCATGATCGCGGTTTCCGCAACATGTTCCGGCGTCGGATCAACCGACACATAGGTATCGGTCAGGAAGAATGTCCCCTGCTTCATGATCATCATATTGACGGTCGAGAAGTCGGTAACCCCCTTCTGCACGCCGACAAGGTTCCGCACATAGCGCAGGTGACGCAGGAAACCGCCCTGGCACCCGCACAGCATCGCATCGACTTCGCCACGGCGCAGCATCAGGGCGGCAATCACGGTCGGACGGGTCCGCACGATGGAACGCGCATATTCCGGGTTGATACCACGGCGGCCCATGATGTTGTGGAAATCCTGCCAATCCTGTTCGAAATGCGGATTGTCTTCCGGATCATGGATTTCAACCTGTTCGTCGGGGATCAGGCGCAAACCAAGTTCTGCAATGCGTTCAAGGATCACATCACGACGACCGATCAGAACCGGATGACACACACCATCATCAACCAGAACCTGACAGGCCTGCAGAACACGGCGCGATTCGCCTTCGGGATAGACAACGCGTTTTTTCTGCGAACGCGCCATATCAAACACCGGCTTCATCACCAGACCGGACCGGAAGACAAAGCCTTCAAGCTGCTGACGATACGCATCGAAATCCGTGATCGGACGTTTGGCAACGCCACTATCCATTGCGGCCTTTGCCACGCGCGGCGGGATTTCAAGCATCAGGCGCGGGTCAAACGGTTTGGGAATAAGATATTCCGGCCCAAAACGCAGCTCCTGCCCGCCATAGGCAGCCGCCACAATGTCGGAAACCTCGGCAGTTGCCAGATCGGCAATGGCCTCGACCGCGGCGATTTTCATTTCCTCGTTGATCTCGGTCGCGGCAACGTCAAGCGCACCACGGAACAGGAACGGGAAACAAAGAACGTTGTTAACCTGGTTCGGATAATCCGTCCGTCCGGTCGCCATAACCGCATCCGGGCGGATTTCCTTGACCAGTTCGGGTGAAACTTCCGGGGTCGGGTTAGCCAGCGCCATGATGATCGGGCGTTCGCCCATCTTGCGCAGTTCTTCCTCGCCCATGATGTTCGGCGCCGAAAGACCAAGGAACACATCCGCACCCTCGATCACATCGCTCAGGGTCCGTGCATTGGTGTCGATGGCATATTCCGCTTTCCACGGATCCATCTCTTCCTTGCGCCCCTTGTAAACCACACCGAACCGGTCGGTTACGGTGATGTTTTCGCGCGGCAGCCCCATGGAAACCAGAAGGTTAAGGCACGCAAGTGCCGCCGCCCCGGCACCAGATGCCACAAGGCGTACCTTGCTGATATCCTTGCCAACAACCCGAAGGCCGTTGCGCACGGCTGCGGCAACGCAAATCGCCGTGCCATGCTGGTCATCGTGGAAAATCGGAATGTTGCAACGTTCGCGCAATGCCTTCTCGATAATGAAGCATTCCGGTGCCTTAATGTCTTCCAGGTTAACACCGCCAAATGTCGGCTCAAGGGCTGCAACAATATCGATGAATTTCTGTGGGTCGGTTTCATTCACTTCAAGATCGAAGACATCGATATTGGCGAATTTCTTGAACAGAACCGCCTTGCCTTCCATCACCGGCTTGGATGCCAGCGGGCCAATCGGGCCAAGGCCCAGAACCGCCGTGCCGTTGGAAATCACACCGACCAGATTGCCGCGCGCGGTATATTCGGCTGCGGTTTCAGGGTCTTTGACGATTTCCTCGCAGGCGAACGCGACACCGGGCGAATAGGCCAGCGCAAGGTCACGCTGGTTTGCAAGCGTCGTGGTTGCCGTAACGGACAGCTTCCCCGGGGTGGGATACCGGTGATAGTCCAAAGCTGCTTCGCGCAGCTTGTCATTTCTGTTTGCCATAAGAATACCTTTTAATTTCAGGTATTTGAGCCAAATTAACCGTAAATTGGTTAAATCCTGATTATTTTGTCTTTAAGTGGGGCGCACAGCGTAAAGTACTTTCAAGTCGGTTTGAAGCATTCAGTTCAAAGAACCGCCCAAACACGACAAGGGTCAGCATTGCATAATTTTCAACGCCACACCGCAACTTTCCTCGTTACCGACCAAATAGCGGTCCCGTTTCATATGGGGATCATCCGAAACGAAAAAACCCGCCATCGCTGGCGGGTTCTTTTCATGATCCTTCCCGAAGGAGGGATCCAGATAATGGTGCGGTCGAGAAGACTCGAACTTCCACGGGGGTTAGCCCACAGCGACCTCAACGCTGCGCGTCTACCAATTCCGCCACGACCGCATATGTCTTGTCTGCAAGCCCGTTGAGGTAATTTTGTGGGCTTGCCTTGGTGCGGAAAGGGAGATAGCAAAAAGGTTACCCCTGATCAAGGGCTCATTTCACTTATTTGACAGGAAAAATGCAAACCATCGCCCCTACCGCGCAAATTCCCGACTGGCGCACCGCCTCCGGGTTGGTTTCCTACCCCGAAGCGCTGGCCGAAATGGAAGCGCGCGCCGAAGCCATCCATGACGGCAAAGCCACGGAACTGGTATGGTTTCTGGAACATCCGCCGCTATATACGGCCGGAACCAGCGCGCATGTCGAAGATCTTGTCGATCCGGATCGCTTCCCCGTCTATGACGCGGGACGCGGCGGACAATATACCTATCACGGCCCCGGACAGCGCACCGTTTACCTGATGCTGGACTTAAAAAAGCGCGGTCGGGACGTTCGGGCCTATGTCCATAACCTTGAAGAATGGGTGATTCGCACCCTGGCATTGCTGGGGGTTACCGGCGAACGCCGGGATGGTCGGGTCGGTATCTGGGTTGTGCGCGATGGGGGACGCGAAGACAAGATCGCCGCCATCGGTGTGCGGGTGCGACGCTGGGTCACGTTCCATGGCATCGCGATCAATGTTCATCCCGATCTGTCGCATTTCGGCGGCATTGTCCCATGCGGCATTTCCGATCACGGGGTCACAAGCCTTGCCGATCTGGGTGTTGATATTTCTATGGCGGAACTCGATAGGCTGTTAAAACAGACCTTTGTCGATGTATTCCCCGGATTCGCAGATGAGTGACAGCCAGAACAGGGGTGCCAGAAACAGCAAAGCCAAACCGGGCAGTTCCCGGAAGATGGGCGAAAGCATCGCCGAAGTCGGCATGGCTGATGCGGAACGCGATATTCTGGCAGAACTCGACAAGGCGCTTAGCGAACATATCTCGCTTCTGCTGGGATGGTGCCGCCGCCTGACCCTGCCCGCGGGCAAACAGCCCCCCGCAACAGCCCACGACCATAGCGAAGACCACGATTGCGACTTTGGGGCATGGTATGCGCTTAATCGCCATAACAGGCTCATAGACCAGCCTGCGATGCATGCGCTTGCCACCACCCATGAACAGCTTCATGCGTCCGCCAGACGGCTTCTGGACGGCCACGAGATTGATGGCAGCGTCGACGAAGCCGAATTCGAAATGCTGTCACTGCGCGCCGAATCGTTTTTTGCCCAGCTTCGTCGGCTTGAACGGGCCTTCCGGACCGCGCGTTCCGATGTCGACCCGCTGACGGGCACCTATAACCGGCAAACCATGCTGGGCGACCTTGGCAATGAACGCGAACGTTCTGTGCGCACCGATACACCAACCGCGATTGCCCTGGTCGATCTGGATCACTTCAAAGCGGTGAATGACACACATGGCCATCAGGCCGGCGATCTGGTGCTGCAATCGGTTGCCGGCATCCTGCAATCGCATGTCCGCCCGTTCGACAAGGTCTATCGTTATGGCGGTGAAGAATTCCTGATTTGCCTGCCAAATGCCGACATGAAGCAATCCGCACGCGTTCTTGAACGCCTGCGCCGCGTTATCGAAGCATCCCCGGTGACGCTTAATGACGGTACGATTTTGCCGGTCACGGCCTCTATCGGGGCGGCCCCGATGACCAAAACCCGCACGATCGAACAGATCATCGAAAAGGCCGATCAGGCACTCTATGCAGCCAAGGAAGGCGGCCGGAACAAGGTCCGGGTCTGGCGCAATCCCGATGGCCCCAAGAATACCGGCAAAACCGACGGATCGAAATCCGACGCCTGAGTACCGCAGCCGATATCGAAAATGTGATTGTTTTTAACGACGCGATCCGGACATGGGATATCGCGTTGAATCCGCCGCATTTCTTGCGGGGCACCGCGCGATTTGCGTGTAAATCTATTTAAAAATCAAAAAATTCTACCAAAGCGCAATCTTGTCTTCACAAGATGGAAACATATCTGCAAACTATAATAATAAAAGGCAGCAGGGTCCGGCGACGGCCCCGAAAACGAGAGAGAAAACGCTGCCTATGGGAGGGAATTCGGTTCGGACAGAACGGAGGCCCCTGATGTCCACTGCGACGGATTTCGTGCCTGGCGATCCCGCCTTGATGCTGACGGTGCTCCGCGGTGCCGACGGCAACCTTGACCAAAACATCCTGCTTGAACGCATTTTATCCCTGTTTTGCACGGATGATGACGGCAATCAGATCATTGTCGAAGACTCACCCGACTTGCGACGACGCATCAGTAACGCAATTTCGCATCTGAAAATTGCCGGTCTGGTGGACACGGCAACGGATAACAGCCTGTCCATCACATCCCTTGGCCGGGCCATGATGACGGCCTATCCGATGGGGATTGATGATGGGGTATTGTGTTCGCTACCGGCCTTTCGCAATCAGATTTACGATACCAATGCCCCGGTTGTGCATGAACGGCACCTTCCCAATCCTGCTTATGGATCGGGTTTCTCGGCGGGACTAGGGTCCCATCGGTTAACCGAGAACCCCTATCCGTCCGACAGCCGCGATCATGAAGACTGGCTGATGGGCTGGGACGAAGCGCTTGATCAAAGTAAACGCGAAGCCGAAACGCTTGTAAGATAGGCAATCATTCCGGCCATGAATGCGGCCCGGCATGAAAAGCTGCGACCGGCACCATTTGGGGGAACTAAAGCGTTTTGTGTTTAATCGTTATCGGGTCTGGAATTCGGATTGGCGGCGCGGAAGAACGAAATCACGTTGTCGCTACCAGCGCCGGTGTCGGTGTCCGAAGATGCCATATCGACGTCATCGGGATTTTTCCCGCCCCCGGCAACAGCGGATTCGGTTTCATCGCCGGTTTTATCAGATTCGGTATTTTCAGACGGTTCGGAACCACCGCGATAATGGCCATCATGCTGCCTGTCGGCCTTGCGGTCCTCGGCGTCTTTTTTCGTGCGCTCGCCGCGTGTGCGGCCATGCAGGGCACGATTGGCATCGGCCTGTTTTTCCTTGGCTGTGCGCTTCTTCTGCTTGCGCGCCTGACGCAGATTGACAAGATCGCCCATGCGGACGTCCCCTTTCATCGCGGCCTGAAATGACAAACGGGCACCCTGAATGATCAGGGCACCCGCCTGGAAGCTTGGCAAACCGTTGATAAAACCTGCTGCCTCAAACCGCCTTAGCGGACGAAGACATGTACCTCGTTGGCCGAAACCGAGGCACTGGTCGCATCAGAAACACGTACACGCGTGCTGGGCATTCCCATATCTGTCAGGGAACGCAGAACCGATTGCGCATTGCGTTTTGATTTGTTGCTGTTCAGCGCAACCTGCGCCGGGGTACCACGATTCGGCGTTACCGCAACAACATCAAAGCTGGCCTGCGGGCGGCGCTCCAGAACGCGGTTGACCGCGTTATAAAGCGCCTGCTCGTATTTCACGCTCGCGCTGTCGAAACGGATAACCACCAGCGGACGTTCGCTGGTCGATGCCATGCTGGCACCGGCAGATGCCGGTGCAGCCTGTGACTGGAAGACACGCTTGGAAAGCGCATCACCGAAAATCTCGCCATTCTTGACGGCCAGTGCCAGCGCATTGAGGTTTGCACGCTCGTTGCTGACATAAGACGTCTGACGGGCAAGGCCTTCGCTGATTTCATTCAGAAGACGATCAATCAGAACCGTGGTGCGATTGGTTTCGTCTTCAAGCAGTGCGAGCTGACGGTGATCTTCGTCAACAGCACCGGAAACCTGATAGGCAGACCGGACTGATTCAAGCAGGAAGGTCGACAGGGTCGAATCAGCGGCCACTTTGTTGGCCAGCGAATTCATCGCCGCAATGTCGTCATTTACACGATCAAGTTCCTGCTGCGCGGTATTCCACTGCTGCACCAGAACCGGGTTGCCCGGCGTGGTACCAACCTGCAAACGTGCGCTGATCGCTGCCACAGTCCCGTGATAGGCCTGCGAATTGCGAACTGTCTGCGCACGAAGCTGCTGCAATTCGTTGTTGTGATCATTCAGCGCAGCCTTCAGGCGGTTAAGCTCGGACTGCATGTTTTCGACCCTGGAACCGACAAAGGTTCCTGTCTGCGAAATGCCTGTAAGCGGTTGGGAACTGCGCGCAACATCGCTTGATGTCGTAGCATCTGCCCCGCTTGTATCAGCCATTGCTGCTGAATTTTCAGAGCCGGCATTCTCTTCGCCAGCCAAAGTCGGCCAAAGGGCCTCTGAAGAAAAAGAACATCCCCCCAGCAAAAGGGCGGCGCCGATTACGGCGAGGTAGGTTTTACGAACGGCCATTTCGATCTATTACCTAAGTAGGAATAAGCGAATCTCCCTGGGCCTGCTTTTTTATGAATTGAAACAAGCCCCTGCTCCCCCGGGATTGAATGCATCTTAGTCCACGACCACGTGTGGAACAAGACGCATTTGCCCCTTTTTTAGCCATAGTTTGTCATATCGTTGTCAAAAGCAACAAACCGGGGCAGAACAAGGCCCTAGCAGCGGTAAAAAACCTGCATTCGGAAAAAATACGGTTTTTTGAAATTTACCGCTTGCAATGCCCCGCTCGTTTGCATAAGTTCCGCTCCGCCGACGGGGAGCACTCAACGCAAACCGGCGGAAACCAAGGCAAAGCGCCCGTAGCTCAGCTGGATAGAGCATCTGACTACGAATCAGAAGGCCGGAGGTTCGAATCCTTCCGGGCGCGCCATTCAAAGGCCCGACGTTATCGCGTCGGGCCTTTGCCATTTCCGGATCAAAATTTATCGCGCTTTCGCTGTCCGGTCTTTCGGAACGCAGAAATGTGAAGCGGATTACATCCCAGACCCGATTCCCCCCTCGTTTGACGCAACTTGCCCCCGTCATCCTTGCCCCGTCTGCCTCCTCAGACATATCTGAAGGAAACAGCACCAAGGTCCGCAAGGAGACAGGAATGGATATCGGCAAGATTCTCGGCGATGTGCTCGGCTCGAAAAGTTCCGGGCAAATAGGCAACCAAATCAGGCAGGCTACATCCGGCGGATTGGGCGGCGGCCTGGGCGGCGGCCTCGTTGGTGGCGCGCTAAGCGGCGGGCTGATATCTGCGGTTCTTGGTTCAAAAAAGGGCCGCAAGATGGGCGGCAAAGTGCTGGCGTACGGCGGCACGGCACTGGTCGCGGGCCTT
>Ga0098052_1001716_pt1 | contig 13494 bp, 19 predicted proteins | sample 15_taG_FD_81591 | JGI IMG/M metagenome (GOLD analysis project Ga0098052, IMG submission 81591) | Marine viral communities from the Subarctic Pacific Ocean - 15_ETSP_OMZ_AT15312 metaG | ecosystem: Environmental > Aquatic > Marine > Oceanic | place: Pacific Ocean | collected 2015-01-18 | reverse complement strand
TATTTGAGTAAAAAACCCATCTTCGGCCAAAAGGATTTTAACTAGTTCCTCCCGTTTAGCTTCAAGCTCATTAAGTTCATTTAATTCCATTTTTATTTTTTTTTGGTTGTTGTTATAGTAATACATATATAAATATGTTGATTATTGGTAAAATTTTTAGTATATTTACTATATGGCGAATTATAATTTTAACAAAGACCTAGCCATCGGTGAGAAAGGCGAGAAAGCTGTATTGTTTGATTTAGAGTCAATGGGTGCTAAATTCATTGATGATAACAAAGATAACTGTTATGACCTTTTGGTTGAAAAGAGTGGTATACAACTTAAATACGAAATTAAAACCGATGTCTATTGTTTCCCTCAGTTTGATACTGGAAATATGTTTATTGAATTTGAATGTCGAGGTAAAACATCTGGGATTGAAGTGACAAAAGCTGATTGGTTTGTTATGCACTACAAGTATCTTAAAGAAATATGGTATATAAAAACCAACGAACTTAAAGAACTAATAAAAAACAATCACTTTTTTAAAACTGAGTTTAGTGGGGACCAAAACAGTAACACTAAAGGTTACCTAATACCAAGAGAAGAATATAAAGAATACTTTATAAAAAGGAGCATAAAATGAAGTTAACAATTGAATTAGTCCCATCAACAGCGTGGTATAGTAATGTTCGAAGCAATGTAACCAAATCGGAATGGGATAAAATAAGGAGAAAATCATATGCAAAGGCTGAAAATAAATGTGAAATTTGTGGTGACGTTGGTACAAATCAGGGTGTAAGACATAAGGTTGAATGTCACGAAATCTGGGAATATGATGATAAAAAACATACACAAACACTAGTTGGGTTAATTTCTCTTTGCCCATTTTGCCATAAATCAAAACACGCTGGACTAGCATCAATTAAAGGTGAGCTGGATATTGTTATTAATCAACTGTCCAAAGTTAATCAGATGTCAAAAAAAGGGGCTAAAGCGTATATTAATCGGTCATTTGACACATTTAATCAACGAAGCCAACACGAGTGGGAACTGGATATATCATACCTTGAAGAATATATGATTGAATCAGATAACTGGTGGGAAAATATCTAAAAATAATAACCATTATTCTTTTTTGTTAACTATTTATATTTAAACCATTACTATGAAGAGAGTTAAATTAACCGAATCCCAATTAGAGCGTTTGGAATCAGAAATTCATACTAGTCAATCTAAGGATTTGGCCAGAAAGATAGAGGTAGCAATAACTAGTATTGATGAATCTATGAGTTATAAGGAGTTTGCTGAGGCTGTGGCTATAGTGTTAAAAAAAGAATACGGTGAACACAATTTTGAACCATTTATTAGTCACCTTAGTTCTAATCTTTCAGCGATAATGTCTTAATTAAGAAGTACTTTGTGATAATCAATTATAATAGCACTTAATTGTGCTTTTTTTTGTAATGTGAGCTAATGGTATATACCACATTACCTATAATTATGAAACTGCTCTATGAAAAATTACACCAAGGGTTTGGTGGTTAAGAAATAAGTTGTATATTTGTCAAGAACATTAAAAACAACACACAACGGTGTTTAAAAATTAAAAAACAAAAAAAATGAAAGGTACTAAAATTTTGTCTGATATTAAATTTTATAATGACTACTCCAAATACGATGACATAGCTGATAGAAAACAGACTTGGGAAGAAAAAGTTGACACGGTAATGGATATGCACCGTAATAACCCTAAACTAAAAAGGGGGTTCGAAAACGAACAGTTTAATAACTATTTTACTGAAGCTGTTCAAGCATACAAAGATAAACTTGTATTAGCCTCACAGCGCTCATTACAATTCAGTGGTAAACCAATCATGAAGCATAATGCTAAAATGTATAATTGTACTGTTTCATATTGCGACAGAGCCAGAGTCTTCCAAGAAGCTATGTACATGTTATTATGTGGTTGTGGTGTCGGTATGTCATTCGTAAAAGAATACGTTGCTAAGATGCCAACAATATCTAAGAGGGCAAATGGAACCGTAACATATGTTATAGAGGATTCTATTGAAGGTTGGTCAGACGCTGTTGGTGTATTAATGTCATCATACTTTGATTACGATAACACATTCCCAGAATATAAGAATTGTGTGGTTCACTTTGACTATTCGCAAATTAGACCAAAGGGTGCGCTAATCAGTGGTGGCTTTAAAGCACCAGGACCTGATGGACTAAAACAGTCATTAGAAAGGGTTGAAAAATTGATGGAAAGTGTGGTAGTACCATCTTCAGAGAAGATGGCACCTATCGTAGCTTATGACATTTTAATGCATTGTTCAGACGCAGTGCTTAGTGGTGGTGTTAGACGTTCAGCTACAATAGCATTGTTCAGTCATGATGATGAAGAAATGCTTAATGCTAAAACTGGTAATTGGTTTGTTGACAATCCTCAAAGAGCTAGGTCAAACAATTCAGTTGTCATGGTTAAGGACGATATAACTAAAGGTGAATTTGAGAACCTATTTCAATCAACTAAAGAGTTCGGAGAACCTGGATTTGTATTCTCAGAATCTTATGAAGTCGTATACAATCCGTGTGTTGAAATAGGTATGGTTCCAAGAACTATAGATGGTAGAAGTGGGTGGCAAGTTTGTAATCTGACTGAAATCAATGGTGGTAAATGTAATGATGCTGAAACATTCTATAAAGCGTGTATTGCTTCAGCCTTTATTGGTACGTTACAAGCGTCATACACAGACTTCAAATATTTGGCACCAGAGAGTCAAGAGATTTGTGACCGTGAGGCGCTTATTGGTTGCTCTATTACTGGTTTCATGAATAACCCTAAAATTTTGTTTGACCCAGAGATTTTAAAGACTGGTGCTGAACTAATCAAAGAGGTTAACGAAATCGTATCTGAAATGATTGGTATCAATAAAGCTGCTAGAACTACGTGCGTTAAACCAAGTGGTAATGCTTCAGTTTTATTAGAAACTACATCAGGTATCCATGGTGACCACTCTAAGAATTATTTCCGCATCATGCAGATAAATAAGGAAGAAGAAATCGCACAGTTTTTGGTGAACAAATACCCAGACCTTATTGAGGATTCTGTATGGTCATCTACTAACGCTGATTATGCTTTGTTCGTCCCAGTTAAGTCTGACAAGAAAACGATGTTAAAGAGTGACCTATTAGGTGTTAAGCAATTGGAATACGTTAAGCTTGTTCAACAACATTGGGTTGAGAATGGGACTAATGTAGAACTTGGTACGATTCCAGATGTAAGACACAATGTTTCGAATACAATCACTGTAGACGATTGGGATGAAGTTAAAGAATATATTTGGGAAAACCGAAAGTGGTTCTCAGGTATTAGCCTACTACCACACGTTGGTGATAAGGTGTACAACCAAGCACCATTCACAGAGGTGTTGGAAGTTGATGAAATCATAGAGAAGTATGGCCACTCTTCAATGTTCGTTTCTGGTTTGATAGTGGATGGTCTACATTTATTTGACAACAACCTATGGAAAGCGTGTGACTACCTAATTAACGATGATTTACCAATTGAAGGTACCAGACAATCACTTCTATTGAAGAAAGACTGGCTTCGCAAAGCTAAGAAGTTCGGTAAGAAACATTTCAGTGACGTTAGAGAATTAACCTTTTGTATGAAGGATGTTCACTTGGCTCACAAATGGATGAAAACTAACAGGTCAATCGGTAATTTGGACGTTGCACCAATACTATCTAAAATAAAACCAGAGTATGTAGAAGTCAGTAAATTTTCTGCTGTGGCATGTTCAGGCTCACAATGCGAAATCATGTCACTATAACTTATGTGGTGGAATAAGTGAAAAGAGGTCAATTGACCTCTTTTTTTATCTTTAATTTTTTTTAAGGGCTGAATTAATTACAGTGTCATCAACATTGAATATTTTAACTAACGAATCACTAATTAGATTTTTAACATTTTCTTTTTGACCTCGTTCAATAATTATCGGTGTTAGTTCATCGATAAATAGAGTTCTTTTAAATCTTTTCGCTTTAGGTTCTTTAGTTCTTTTAATTAGATACGTTTCATTCACATAACTTTTAATTATATTAATTAATTCTTGGTCCATATTATTGATAAATATATTAATTATTGATATATTTGTTACATGGATAGAATTGTTGATTCACATATAATGATTGTTTTGATTGAGCTACTGGTTCATTATTATGATACTAGTGGGAATAAGGTTGGTAGTTTTGACACTTATTGTAATTACATTACTAATTATCTGAACGGTACCGTTAAAACTTTACCTAAATCACAAATACATTTATTTGATTATCTTGTCCAGCAGTTAGAACGGCAGTATGGGTTACCAAAAGACCCTTGTTTAGACCAAATTACCGAATTATTCACCCATGGTTACTGGAAAAATGTTTATCAGAACCAGCATGAATCGAATAGGTTTCTATATGTTTGACATATTTACATATAGATGGCAAAAAAATTAACAATAAGTGAAAGTCAAATGAGGTCATTGATTACCCATTTAAACGAATCGGATGTTTATACCGAAACGATTAAGCGAATTATTGACGACCTTAATTTAAATTATGAACCAGTTATTGTCAGAGAAAGACGAGGTGGTGAATACCATGAGTTACCATCATTTAGGATAAAAGCTGATGACACATTAACCGATGGTAAACATCTTTTATATTACTTAAAAAGGAAGAATGATGGTCTTGGTAAGAAATTTATAGCACAGGTTATTAGTGATTGGGTTAGTGGTAGTATTGATAACTACCGTTTATCTAGTAATGTCGGAATGAGTGAATGATTAGTGGTAATGAAAGCGAGAATACGGGAAATATTGAGAGGTTCATACGGTGAATTCTCAACTATGTTGGAGTCTCAGTATAAGAATGTAATGTTACAAAAATTATCTAGTAAGAATCGGAATCAAGTAAGGGCTTGGTTAACATATAACCAAGTCATATTAGAGTTGAGGGATAGTCTGAAAGATTCGCTTAAAACAAAAGAATTACAATATAGGTTAACTGATGGGGAGAATCCAAATATGGCCTGTTTAGACGTTATGACCGAATTGAAATCGGAGTCCCCTGAATTAACTAGATTATACGAAAAAATTATGAACTTTTAGTGGAGTTAGATGTTGTTAAATGATATTTATTATTAGATAACAATATTAGAAAATACAATTAAAATGAATATAAAAGATTTCATATTAGGTAATTGTTCACCGAATAAGAATAAATTGGATTCGGATTATCAAATCTTCATGCTTAACACGATAAACAATTGTACAGACGACCATATTGAACGTTGGGAGAGTTATAACGATATAATTGACGAGGTTGCCAAATTGGGTTACGATTCTGAATTTGAGGAGATAAAATACCGAATTACAGACGGTGAGAACCCTAATAAAGTATTGCTTAATGTCTTTACACGTATTGAGTTAAGCCCAATATTAATGTTCTATTCAAGACATCTGGAGGATTACTTAGAAAGTGATAAATATTCTAAGTTCTTCAACTAAAATTGTTTTATCGGTATTTGTTTGATATATTTGCTTAGTGGGTAAAAAATCTTATGACATAACCAAACGGCTTAAATTTTTGGCTGAGAGATTCAGTGTCTTTGACCAAGACGAGGAGTACGAGGATGAGTTGGAGACATTTTCCGATTATGACTATACCAGTGATATTAAAGACCCTTTAACTGACACAGTAATTGCTGTGTATTCTGATAAAGAAAAGGGTGGTGGTCGTTTTAAGAGGAAAATATCAATATCATTGTGGGTGTTTAGTAGTATGATATCTGCTGACCCAACAGACAATAAGATGTTTCTTCAGTGGATGTTGACAGTTTATTATAACCTAATAAAATCTGACGATATAAATGGCGCCATAAGGTTTGCTTGTGAAGACTTACCAAAAGCTAAGGATTATTTGGAGTTGTTTGAATCTAATAAGCGAAAAGTAACCTTCAGACGGTTTTGTGAGAATAATTATAATTTAAGTGGAATATCTGACTATTCAGATATAAACTCATATAACACATTGTCATTATTGTTTGACGCTGTTGACCCTTTTATTGAAAGGGATGTTTCTGGTGTAAAATCGATGATGATGAAGTTTGTAAATATGAATGAGGCTGAGTTAGTTTTCAAGAACCGTAAACATATCGTGTATGTGCCAAAAACTAGAAGCGCTTCGGTTATCTTTGAACGTTTTACCTCATGGTGTACCTCAGTTACTGATAATGGTATGTTTAAATCATATACCGATAATCTTAGACCTAACGGTAAGAAGTCAAAATTATATATTGTAATTCCAGAAGAATTTCTTAACGGTGAGTCTGACACCATATATCAAATACATTTTGAACGTAACCAGTTTATGGATAAAAGTAATCGACCCGTGTCTGGTATGGGTGTTATAAGTAAGGATAAGGAGTTATATAGTTTTTTTGAAAGTGAGTTAATTTCAGTGCTTGAAATGATACCTAACTTATCGGTAACAAACCCATATTTCACTTGGGTTAACCGTTTCAATATGGGTTATATATTATTAAAACTGATGTCTTCAGACATGGTGTCTTTGAGGTTGGTTGATAAGAATCTAGGTAAGGTTAACTCAGAAATTAATAGATTTAAGGGTTTAAAACATTTAGCACTGATAAATTGTAATATTAAATCATTTACAACGAGTATATCAAATATTAAAAATCTAGAGGTTATTAGTTTGAATGAGAACCCGATAACCGAATTACCTTTGGGGTTGGAAAGTCTTAAGCGTCTTAGGTTTTTAAGTCTAAATAAAACAAACATATCAAACATACCAGAAGAAATGTCCCATTTGGATATTTCCAATGGTGGTTCATTATCGTTCATCTCAATAGACGATAATGATAAACTATACGAACAAATAAGTCGGTATCTACCAAATACCAATATAATAACAAATAAAAAACTAATTTCAAATGAAAAAATTCAATCTAGTTGACACTGAGGGTGATGTTATCAGTGTCGTTGATGCTGATGATGGTCATTCAGCAATCACATACTTTGCTAAAATGAAAAATCTGAGTACGTTTCAACTATTAAAAATCTTCAAGGTTATAGAAAATAAATAGTCTTTTTATTTTTTTTGCCATATTTATTAATGAAAGAATAATATCTTAAGCTTAAAAAATATTTAAAAATGCCAAAAGTAGTAAGAATCTCAGAAGAAAAATTGGTCAATATGATTGACAATCTCGTAGCAGAAGAAGTTGAAACTAGAAAAGCTGAATGGCTTAACGAGCAAAAGGCGTCAAACGAAACATTACTTGAAAGTAGGTTAGCCGAGCTTGAGGGTAAAGTTAGCGAACTTTCTAAATAAGTTAACCAACTTATTTAACTTAATATTAAAGCTGAAGCATTGCTTCGGCTTTTTGTGTTTACAGCCTTTACAAAAATATTTTAACAACTACATTATATCGTATAATGAAAGTTAGAAAAGTATTAGATAGGTCACTTGAACCGTTAACGTCCATTGTTGTTGTTGATGAGTTTGTTAAAGCTAGTGAAAAGGCTTTTGATTGTGAATTCAACGGTAGGTCAGAGTTTTATGGTTGGGAGTTACCTGACGATGAATTATTAAAAGATTTTTCAATCGGTGTAATTGTTGGTGGTTCAGGTACTGGTAAATCTACATTACTTAAGGAGTTCGGTAATGAATACGAACCATGTTGGGAACCATATAAGGCGATTGTTTCACACTTTCAATCACCAGACGATGCAATCAATAAATTATCAGCCGTTGGTTTGAATACGGTACCTAGTTGGTATAAACAATATCAAGTACTTTCCAACGGTGAGAAGTTCAGAGCTGATTTAGCTAGAAAGGTAAAGAACAATGCGGTGATTGATGAGTTTACTAGTGTTGTTGACAGGAACGTTGCTAAAGCTGCCAGTGTAGCGATGTCTAGATACGTTAAGAACAATTCATTGAATAATATTGTAATATCCACATGTCACCATGATGTCGTGGATTGGTTGGAGCCAGATTGGGTTATTAACACTGATTTGGGTCATTTATATGACGGTTTTTTTTTGTCCGACCAGAACTCAATCTCGAAATATATAAAGCAGACCGTAGTATCTGGGGAATGTTTAAAGAGCATCACTATTTAAGTGGCGATTTATCAAACGCTTCTAGGTGTTACGTTGGTGTATTAGACGGTAAGGTTGTTGGTTTCAGTGCTACAATGACGATGCCTAATGGTAATATTAAGAACGCTTGGCGTGAGCATAGGACGGTAATAATTCCAGACTATCAAGGTTTAGGTCTTGGTGTTAGATTTTCAGACGCCATAGGTCAAATACATTTAGAACAAGGTCATAGATTTTATAGTAGAACGGCACATATCCGAATGGGTTATTATCGAGAGCAGTCAACATTATGGAAACCAACCAGCAAAAATAGGCGATTACGTAAAGATATTACACATAAGGACATATTTAATAATCACTACGCTGATAATAAACGGGTGTGTTTCTCACATGAGTACATTGGTAAGCAATAATTTGGTTGCTTAAGAGTTTTTAACTATATTTGTCGTATAACTTTTAAATTAAACTAATTATGGATAAGAAAACAGTAATAACTTTTAGTGTTCTAACAATAATAGTAAGTGTATTATTTTACCAGATTATTAGATTATCTAATCGAATTGAAAGGTTGGAGGTATCGGATAGTGTTGACCAGATTGGGGTTGGTGAGTCGATAGTTCTACCAGATAGTTTTGATTACGTTTATAATAGGTTTGAAATATATAACCCAGAGCTTGATACTGAGACGGTTGTATTATTCCTAAACTCAATTGACCAGTTTAATTTGCGGGATGAGTTAGTGTTTGACCTTTTAGTTGGTCAGATAATGTTGGAGAGTCAGGCTAAGCAGTTCCACATTGGTGGTCACCCTAAACATGGTGAGGTTATCAGGGGCACTTCTGGTGAGGTTGGTATCGCACAGATAATGCCAACCACCGCAATGCATTACCTTGAAAGTGTTGTTAAGGGTGATAGTGAACTTAAGGGTTTAGGTGCTAGTGATTATTCATTTGTCTTTAATAAAAATCTATCAAAACAAAAAAGATACGATTTAGCTGTAAGATGGTTAACGGATATAAATAATAATCTAGCTCTATGGGGTTTTATAATGCGAGATAACTTAAGGGAAAACGGTATCTTGGAAGGTTTCGTTGCTTATAATGCTGGTAAAGGTGGTTTAAAGCGGTTTTTAAGACGTTTTAGACACCCGAATAAGCATAAGTATATCAAAGCTATAAAGGACACATTAAATTACACTTCAGTGCATTTAAGTGTTTAATTTAGATTAACGAAAGAACGTATATAGGTTATCACTGATTCGTTGTGCTCCAGCTTTTACCCAAAAGTCACTGTTACCAGCATTAACGTTCAGTGATATCTTTTGTACATTAGGGAACTTCTTGTATAGAAGTCTAAGTGCATAATTTATAACCTCCAGTCGATTCTCATCTTCTGGAACTTTAAAATCCAACAACATTAGTTCATCATCTGACGGGTCACTACTTACATTTGTAACGTCAACACCACCAACTGGTCTACCCGTTTTAGTTATTAAATAGATGGTACTTTCTGGTGTCTCATCCATAGTTTTTAAGGTAATCTTACTTTCATTTAATTCAGATTTTTCAGTTTTGTCCACCTTTTTAGGTATGACAATTGAATCATAATCATCCATTGTTAGTAAAGAACCTTTTGCGCTTAGTTTTGTAAGTCTTTCAGCGATGTCGTGAAGGTCCACATCGTTTTCAGCATCTTCTCTTGCGTATTCAATCAATCGTATGAATAGAGGTACGTTTAATTTAAGTACGTCCTGTGGATTTTCTGTAGAGTCTTTTTCCATTTTTAATATCTATCTATATATATAAATACAAAAAAAGGTCAGAAATTCTGACCTTTTAAAATTAATATGTTTATTGGTTATTTAACAAACACCTTGTCGGTTTTTTTGTTATACGATATTTTAATTGACGAACCCTCCTTTATGTTACCATTTAAAATCTCATCAGCAATTAGATTACCAATATGTACTTGGATTGCTCGACTCAATGGCCTAGCACCATAAGCCTCATCATAACCCTCTCTAACTAAGAAATCGATAGCACCCTTGTCTAATGTTATTTTATAACCTAAGTCTGTTAGATTGTTTTTCAATTTATCAATCTCAATACTAATAATCTTTTTAATATCCTCAACATTTAATGAATTAAACACTATGGTATCATCAATACGGTTCAAAAATTCTGGTGCAAATTTCTTTTTAAGTGCCTTTTGGATGATGTTTCTATTGCGTTCTTCTTTGTTGGCAATTGTTGCATCAGTTTTAAACCCAACACCACTACCTAGAGTCGACAACTCCTTAACGCCAATATTTGAGGTTAGAATAATTAAACAATTCTTAAAGTCTACTTTCCTACCGAGACCATCGGTTAATTGACCCTCATCTAATAATTGTAATAATAGATTAAAGACATCTGAGTGTGCTTTTTCAATTTCATCTAAAAGAATAACACTATATGGTCTTCTTCTTATTTTTTCGGTAAGTTGACCACCTTGTTCATACCCAACATAACCTGGAGGTGCCCCAACCATTCTAGATACTGTATGTTTCTCAACATATTCGGACATATCTAGACGAATTAACGCATCTGGGTCACCAAATAACTGTTCCGCTATTTTTTTAGCCAATTCAGTTTTACCCACACCTGTAGGTCCTAGACAGATAAAACTACCTATTGGTTTTTGTTTATCTTTTAAACCTAATCGGTTTCTTTTAATTGATTGTGTTATTTTATCAATTGCATCATCCTGACCAATTATTGATTTTTTCAACACAGCATCCATTGTTGAAAGTCGTTTATTTTCTTGGCTAGAGATTTTATTAAGTGGTATGCCAGTCATTGTTGATATTACCTCACATATTTCATTAACACCAACAGCCGTTCGTTTTTTATCTAGTTGCTGTTCCCACTTTAATTTTTCAGCTTCAAGTTTTTCGGTTATTTTAGACTCCTTATCCCTAAGTTCGGCAGCTTCTTCATACTTTTGTCTACTAACGACTATTAATTTTTGTTCACCAATTTTACGCTTTTCAAGCTCAAACTTTTTAATTATTGTTGGCTTTTCTTGTGAAACATTTGTTGCCGCACCAGCTTCGTCAAGTATATCGATTGCTTTGTCTGGCATCGCCCTATCAGTTATGTACCTATCAGATAGTTTAACACACTCATCAATAGCCTCATCACTGTAACTAACTTTGTGATGGTTTTCATATTTTTCCCTTATATTCCTCAAAATTATGATTGTCTCATCAACAGTTGGTTCATTAATTAGTACCTGTTGAAACCTTCTTGTCAAGGCACCATCTTTTTCTATGTGTTCTCTATATTCATCCAAAGTTGTTGCACCGATAACCTGTAAGTCACCGTTCGCTAATACTGGTTTAAAAATGTTTGCAGCGTCCAATGACCCACTTGCATTTCCAGCACCAACCATGGTGTGTAACTCGTCCATAAATAAAATTATTTCTGGGTTATCCTTAATTTCATCAATCAAAGTTTTTAATCTTTCCTCAAATTGACCACGATATTTAGTACCAGCAACCATTGAGGTCATGTTGAGTGAGTATATTTTCTTGTCGGACAAGACTCTTGGTGCTTCACCATCAACAATTAGTTTGGCAATACCCTCAATTACTGAAGTCTTACCAACACCTGGGTCGCCAATTAATACTGGGTTATTCTTTTTCCTTCTTGATAAAATCTGAGATACCCTCTTTATTTCCTTTTCTCTACCGATTACTGGGTCAATTTCACCATTTTCAGCGGCAAGAGATACATTCCTACAAAAATTATTGATTACTGGTATCGCACTTCTAGCAACCCTTTTATTCTTTTTAACCTTTTTATTATTCTCGTCCATTGGTGTTTCATCAAAACTTTCCCCGCTCATTATCGTTTCTTTAAAGTTATTATAATTTATTTTAAATTTATTAAGTACTTTGGTTATTTTAAGGTCCTCTATGTTTAGTGTTGATAGCATAACGTGTGCGGTATCAACGTCAAAATCACCAACCAATTCCACCTCGTCATCAACATTGTCAAAAACTAGTTTGGTCTCCTTGTTGAACGGTATCTTGTCCACAACTTTTACTTTCGGTGTTAGTGTCCCATTATGTACAATCTCATATACTGTATCATAAAGAGAGTTTACATTAACACCCATCGTTGTTATGGCCCTTATCGCCCGATTCTCCCCATCCATTATCATACTTAATATGATATGTTCTAAAGTTAAATGAGTACCGTTTGTATTAGCAACATCACTCAACGCAGCCCTCATTATTTTCCTAACACTAGGTTTTACATTTTTACCCATACTAACTAATTTTGATTTACAGCAAATATACAAATAAATATCATAAAAACAATATTAAACCAAGACAATCAGAAACAACTAATTAAACTAAGAACTGAAAAGGTTTTGTTTCTAGAGGTTGAAATACGGTAATGATACTGGTAACAATTAGTCGCTACCAAAGTAATAGTTGACCACCTTACAACTTGGATTTAATCTACTAAAATCTGGAAACATGGTATCACCAATAGTATTATCATCGATGTGTGATATGTGTAACTCATCAAAAAAGTCAGCATACCGTTCATAAGTCTTCTTACCACCGATGCACCATAACCCATCACCGTCCTTGTAATAATCAAACGGTATATCATCGATAGTTTTATCTAACATTGTAACATGACGGTTAACATCGTCTAACAATATCTTACGACCTTTTAGTGGTGGTAATGTTTCATAAGTTCTGTAACCAACCAATACTGGGTCACCCATTGTTAGTTTCTTGAAGTGTTTTAAATCTTCTGAACTTTTCCATGGTAATTCACCAGCTAATCCGATGTACCCTAAATTGTTAACAGCAATTATTCCCCTCATTTTATGGTGTTATTCTAATCCCGAAGTACCAAAAGTCAATTCTACAAAACCAGTTACCCTTATTCTTACCGAAACCAAATCGCAACATGCGATTGTCCTTATCTAATTTTAAAATTGTAGTACCCATTAATTAGATAGTGGCATTTTTATTGTTGGATGACTTTTGTAATCTTCAATTTTAAAATCAGATATTGAACAACTATTTAAAAATTCATCTATTGTACCTGTAAAGTTAATGTTATTACTAATCTCTAATTTAGGTAGTGGATATGGTTCTCTAGTTAATTGTTCTTTAATACCATCAATTTGATTTTTGTAAATGTGACAGTCACCCATATTACCAATTAACTCATCAGGCACCATATTAACCATCTTACCTATGATTTCTAATAATAAAGCGTATGATGCAATATTAAACGGAAGACCTAATGGTGTATCT
>Ga0098052_1001715_pt1 | contig 13503 bp, 18 predicted proteins | sample 15_taG_FD_81591 | JGI IMG/M metagenome (GOLD analysis project Ga0098052, IMG submission 81591) | Marine viral communities from the Subarctic Pacific Ocean - 15_ETSP_OMZ_AT15312 metaG | ecosystem: Environmental > Aquatic > Marine > Oceanic | place: Pacific Ocean | collected 2015-01-18 | reverse complement strand
TTACAGACATAATTTCTCCTTCTGCAGTTAAGATGGGCTACTCACGGCTCCGCAGTCGCTTTCACCCATCAAGGGGTTATTTATTGGCCACCTGTCTTAGTATTTGCTTGAAATGCTACTAAGAAAGGTTGCTCATTACCATCAGCATCTGTATTCGGCTGAGGCCATGGAGCATTGTTATCAGTATAAATTGTACCATTAATATTTATACTTAAGTTAGAAGGACATTCTAATGCTGCTTTACCTTCTGCTATTGAATTAGCGGTAATGTTCTTGTTAGCCCATCCACCACCTTCACTGATCTGTATGTTCAGAGTTCTAGCCTCTGTTCTTGTTGGCGCTGCCATCTGTATTATCTCCTTATATAAGGTTATTAGTTAACTATTTCTATTAAAATTTGGGGAAAGGCTTGACCCTCGTTAGGCTTCGTTAACATCTCAGTTAACTTTCTTTCCACCTCGCCTGTCAATATCCAATCCCCTATTCATGAAAGGAACATTTCAATGAATTAAATTTCAGAGGGAACATTACAGTTGTAGTTCCCTCATTGGCCATCAAGTAATGCATGTATCATTATAACTTCCGTCTAACTAAGGGTAAACCAAGTTTCCCAAAACTGAGCATTACTTTTTAAATCTAAAGCAGTGAGTGCTACAAATACGGATGATTTTCCTTTGTAAGGAGGAGGAAACACACCCACTGCTCGATAAACGGCTATCAGTTCAGCCTATCCAAGATATGTGGATTATACCACATAAAATACAGCCTCTTTTTACTGTATTTACTAAATGAGATGCTTGGCCATCTCTTTTTTGCCCATTCAAGTAACTCGTATTTGTATTTGTAGGGACAATTAACCATCATACTCTTCCTTGTAATAAGTATGATAATAATCACCATGCCACATAAATACTGTGCCAATACCATATTCATTACGATAAAACTTAAAGGCTTCTTCAAATGATAAATCATTAGTTTTAGCCCAACTACCATAGTTATAATCTTGTAATTGAGGATATTTGTTAATTAATGCCTCAACTCTATGATCTTTAAATACTACTTTTTCCACGACCTTTTCTACTTCAACTATCTCTAACTCAGTTTTAGTAGTAATCGCATTATATGATAGTATTATGAGTGTTATACAAGCCATTCCTGCATATACATATTTATTCATTTTAGTTCCTTTCGCCATCATCATCACGATGGACAGTATGTGTTTGTGAGTATTCATCATAATCTTCTAAAGGTGTATCATTATCATTGCAATCACCTTTAATTCTAGCATCTTCATTAAATAATGATTGATTATTAAATAATGATTGGCCATATTTCTCAAGCAACTTTCCCATATCTACTCTAATAGGCTTAGGTATTAAATCACTTGATAACATTGAATCATCAAGTATACTAAATGTTTGAATATAAATACCTTCTTTTGTTTGCCATGCTTCTAATCGTATCATTGAATCTGTTATATCTCTTTTAAATATTAATGTACCTTCGTCCATTGTTTTGTTCCTTATTTTATTAATTAATTAAAGCATTAAGATTGGTATCGCTTAGGATATCTCCTAAGACAGTGCTTACTTGGGACCCAATACACAAATGTTGCGAGTTCACTGTTGTTACAATACCAATCTCAATTTTTATCGTAGAAGTGGGTAATATCCTACTAAGAAGCTTTCTCTTATATCATAAATATAACAGCTAACAACCCTTCAGTATTACCCCCAACTACACTCTGTATCCATATAAAGATTTATAAGGTTTGGTAACATACTACCTTAAAATAATCCAGTGTATTTACACATAAATCTTTAATTCTTTGATACCATTAGGTCACTCTATAAAGAGCAACCTTAACAGTATCAACAAGGCGGTCCTTTATAAGCACCTTAATGCTCACCTTGATTTTATTTATAAGATATTAAAGTATCATTTTAATACCTCCTTATTTTAAATTATTCACCAAATATATCCCCGCCAACCGTTATTAAAATAGCAATAGCGGCTAATAAAAATACAGGGATTAATGTGCGAATTATTTCATCTATCATAGTATTACCCCACTATGGTTACAGGTTGAGGACTTCTATTTGGTTCATTAAAAACCTCTCTACCTTTGGTTAAAGCATCAATACGACCCTTCGCATTGACTATAGTTATAGAGCCATTTAAGGCATTTTTAATAATGTATTTCATTACTTTGTTCCTTTCGTTGTTAGTCGCACCAATTAAATTATGTATAGTAAAAAAAGCATAATATGCCTCTACACGAACTTTGTAGAGACATATGTAATTGCTTTTATCTTGCAGTCTAGAGAGCATTATAGGCAGACTCTAAATCTTCTGATGATTCAATGGTCTTCGAATCTTCATAAATTGAGAGTAAGCCTCTAGGGTTCTCTAAAGTTGCCGGCATGATGTTGTGGTCCATGCCTTGATCTTCGGCAAGGGCTACAACTTCTTGTAAAGGCAAAGGCAATGATGTAAGCGATTGAGCTGTGATGCCAATCACCCGAATCGCTTTATTGCCGGACTTGGTTAGTCCAACTTTGATTTTAAGGTTTAAGGGTTTACAAACCTTGATAAGTTGTTTAAATACTTTTTTCATAAAACGGTTTCCTTTATGGTTAGTTAAAGTGTTTATACTATCGACTTGCTTGCAAGTCCCAAGGGGGTGTGATATCGACTTACCTACAGCCTAGAACAACGAGTGGTGCGAAAACCAACGGTTTTCTTGACCCACCACCCGTTTTTCGAGGCGGTAGGGTCGATGGTATATCACGTGCACCCATTCTACAGAAAATTTTTGTAAATTTTTTTTTGAGAATTTTCTTGGAAAGTTAACACAATTGGGTTTTTTTAATACTTATAGTAGTACTTAAGTAGCTATTACGGATTTAATAGACAAATAGTAGTTGCTTATAGTTCGTCCGTATTCGTAGATTATACGTATGGAAGAAGAGGTTAAATATTGTTTGGTGTGTGATACGAATATCCCCGTAGAAGACAAGGATATGTGTATTAAATGCATCAAAAAGGAAGAAAATAAGAAGAGAATGGTATGTTCCTGTAGTATAGGTAACCCTATGCATTCTACTGGAGTATAGGATGCATTTAGTTATTGGATTTATAGTACTCCTTTTAGTATATTTAGTTATATATTGGCTATTTAACACTAATTTTGAAGATTTGGAGGGATAAGCAAGGAATGGCAATAGGATCCATAACAAAGGTAATAGTAAAGCTTATGGCTAAACATGGTAAAGCAGCTGGCATAATGAAAGCTAAAAAGCTAGGTTTTAATTCTAAACAGATATCTCAGGCTACAAAGAAAAGAAAAGAAATTTTATCATGGGGTCATAAACAGGAGCAGGGCTTAAGTTTAGATGCGAAGAGGGCTTTTGGTTATTATGAGCGAACTCCTAGAGATATAAATATGGGATATACTCGTGATTTTTATAGAAGTGGACCAGGTAAGAAAAAATGAAAATAGGATCCACAATATTAAGATTTGGAGGGATAAATGGCGGCAGCTAAGTTGGCGCACTCAATTGCACTTAAGATAATCAATAGAATGAACTCTATTGGCTATACTGCTGGAAAAAAGGAGTTTTTAAAGATAGGTTTCACTCCTGCTCAAATAAAAGAAGCATTAGTTATGTATGGAAAGCAAGGTTCTGAGAATAAAAGGCTGTGGATACCTTATAAACAAGTTAGAGAGATCATGCGAGGGTGGGATCAGAAACATTTAGAAAGAGCTCGTCAAGAAGCATTAAAATTTAGACAATCTGTACAACCTACAGGTAAATATGCTAAAGAATTACGTAGTCGTCCTCCTAGGGGTGCAGCTAAAATGGCTGCATTGAGAGAAAGATCTAGAATTGCACGAGAAAGGGCTTTAAGAGCTTCTCAGAGAAGAGATATGCCTACTTTCGCAGAGAGAAAAGAATATAGAGCTGCTATGCAACCCAGGAGAAGATCTGGTCGAGGTGCGATGGAAAGAGCTGCTATAGCTAGACGTGTTGGTCCTACCCGTCCTAATGAGGGGTTATCTAAACTAGAATTAGAATTAGCTAGAGAACAAGAAATACAACGAATATTACAAGAAGCTGGAAGATTTTAAGGAGGATATATGCCTAAAGTAGGAAAAAAGAAGTTTAGTTATGGAAAGAAAGGAAAAGCTGCGGCTAAAAAATATGCTAAGAAGACTGGCAAAAAGGTTGTTATTCGCAAGTCTTCTCGTAAATCTTACTGATATGGCTGAAAAGCAATATAATCAACCCGTTTTTGATATAGGAGATAATGCTGAAACAAGAGCTTTTGGTAATCCTGTGGCTCATAGCGATTACGCTTCAATGGTAGAGAATATGGGTAGTAGGTATAATCAAAGCCCGGACCAAATGGAAGATATTATGGGTAGGGTAGGTTATCACGAGTCTAAGGGTAGAGCGGATGTTAGTCAATATGGAGGTGGTCCTGGTAGAGGTTTATTCCAGTTTGAAACAGGAGCTGGACAAGGCGGGGAAACAGCTATGAGGAGGCTACATCGCTATTTTGGAGATAGTGGGCAAAACATTCCCGATTGGGCTCAGATAGGTGAAGAAGGTGTAGATGCTGCTCAATTAACTCCAGAACAACAAAAAATGATGTTTATGGCTAATGTAAGGTATCATCCTGAGGCAAGCCTGGAGGGAATAACACCTGAGAATTTAGGTACTGATTTCTGGGCTCCTTATCATTGGGCAGGCGCAGATGAAGATAAGGATGCTAGATTAGAGAGTTTTAATCGCTCTATGAGGAGTTATTAATGGCTGGTAAGGTAATGACAATGGCAATGGCTCAGTTATTAAAGAGAATACTTACTACAAAGGGTGGTAAACTTGCTAATATTAGAGATATGGGAGCATATCATCAAAGAATAGTTAGACGATATGGTGGAACGGGTCCTGCTTATAGAAGAGCAAATAATATAATAAGAAAAGCAAAAAATGAGAGAGATTTCGATAAAGCGATATCAGGAGCTAATGATAGAATGATAAAAGAATATGCAAAAAAAGGAATAGGATAATGACGATAGCAATGGCAAAGACTATATTAAGATTGGCTAAGTCACCAAAGGTTAGCCCTACACTTAAAAAACTTTATACGAAGTTTGGAGGAGGAGCTAAAGCCAAGGCAATGGCTCGCAAACTTGCCAAATCTAAAATGAAAGCAAAGAGTTCAGCAAAAGATTTATATTATAATGTAAATCAAGATATTTCTAATGTTGATAAATGGAGCCAACTTACAGCAAGGCAAAAGGCTAGATGGGTTAGAAGAGCTGCTAAAGAATAAGAAGTAATGTATACTATAAATATAAATCATAGAGACCAGGGAAGGGTTTCTTATAAGATATATAAAGAAGATGAAGCCAAAGAAAAGGGAATTGACTATAAATACTGGAAAGAAGCCGAAACAGGTGACTATGCAATTAGCGATGATAAGTATGTTGCGAAGGTCATCAGTAAAAGGGAGTATAAATCTAATCATGATACTCCTAACATATATTTGCGTTTTCCTTGGGGCTATACCTTTTTTAATCATAAATACCCTTCTAAACGGCTTAATGTACGTGGGAGGAAGACTAATGTTACTTTTACAGGGAAAAGCTATATAGAGGTCCAGGCAGGTCAGGATAAGATGAAGAATCTAGCAATGATGTTCGCATTAAAGCCAGATTACGATTTAGCAATAGAATGGGCTATGGGAGCCGTTACTGACCAGGAAAGAAGGAAATGGACCCGAACAATGAAATCGGAGACCTTTAAAGTTATGGTAAGAGATGAATTAACTAAGATATTGGCAGACCACGGGTTAACAGAGGATTACACCCTTGATCTATTGGAACGAACGATATCTATGGCAAGTGATAAGAAGGATGTTACCAATTTAATGCGTGCTGTAGAAAACCTACAGGATATGCATGGAATGAAAGATAAGCACCTCTTAAAGACTACAGACAAGATTGAGGCTCATAGTAGCACTCAACTCTTAGATGAGCTGCTTACAGAAGAAAAGAGAATAACTGCTCAAACAAGTACTACTGCTGAGATAGATGAGTGATTATGAAGAAAAATACGCTCGTAAACAGGTATTAAATAGATTATATAAAAATATGGCGTTGTTTGGAAGGCACTGCTTCCCAACAGCCCTCCGAAAGGAGATACCCCCCTTTCATCACGATATTTATCGTGCCCTCAAAAATAACGACAAGCGAAGGGTCGCAATAGCGGCCCCTCGTGGAACTGCGAAGAGTACGACTACTTCACTTATATATCCACTGTGGAAAGCTGCTTTTAAGAGAAGTGATGAAGATTTGTTTATAGTTATCATATCTGAGTCTCAAACACAGTCTATTAATTTTTTAAGTCGTATTAAGTATCATTTAAATATGTCCGATGCATTTAGGTCAATGTTTGGAGAAATGGGACCCTTAACTGCAAAGAGATGGACGAATAATGATATTATACTTGCTAATGGTACTCGTATAGTAGCTGTTGGTACAGGACAGAGAGTTAGAGGTTTTATTGAGGGAGATACCCGTCCTAATCTAATTATAGTAGATGATTTCGAATCTGAGCTTAATGCATTTACCCCAGAAGCCAGGGCAAAGAATAAGAAATGGATGACTGAAGCAGTAATACCCTCATTATCAGATGATGGCAAGGTAGTAATGATTGGAACGGTTATATCAGAGGATTGTTTCCTTTATTGGATTAAAGAGAGTAAAGCCTGGAAAGTATTATGGTATTCTATTTGGGACGATGATGAAAAGAGCTTATGGCCAGATAGATTCCCTAAAGAACGGATATTGCAAATAAAAGAAGAATTTGCGAGTATTGGAAATCTTAATGGTTTCTATCAGGAATATATGAATATTGCTCAGTCTCCTGATAATGCACCTTTTAAACCCGAATGGGTTAAAATGCATCATTATGATTTTGAAATAAGAGATGGACAGCCATGTCTAATTAGAACTGTAGATGAAAAAGAAACTGTGATTCCAGTAGAAGTATATTCGGGAGTAGATCCTGCTAGTAGTTTATCTGCTAGAGCAGACTATTTTGCTATTGCTACTATTGCAGTAGATAATGAAGATAATAAGTATATAGTAGATATGGTAAGGGATAGACTTTCTCCTTCAGAGCAACCTCAGAAGATAATAGATGTATATAAGAAATTTAAACCAAGAAGAGTGAAGATTGAAACAACTGGATATCAGGAGGCTTTGAGAACAGGAGTAAGGTCAATTATGAAAGAAGATGGGTTGTATATACCTGGTTTAGAAAAAGGAGTAAAGCCTAGAACAAGGAAATCAGAGCGATTATTGTCTTTAGTGCCTATGTTTGCTAGGGGTAAGTTTCATTTTAGACCTGAGGATATTAAACCACAACAAGAATTTTTATCATATCCTAGGGGAAAACATGATGATGTAATGGATGCAATATGGACAGCATTAGACGGGGCTAAGCCTTGTAGATTAAAGGAATTTAACAATGAGAAGACAGGCAAGAAACAAAAAAAGAAATTTCTTGACTGGCTTACCATGTAAGGAGTATATTTAGTATATGGCATATTCGGCTAAAAAGAAGCTTTCAGGCAAAGCTTTAGTTGACGAAACTTTAGATCTATGGCAGAATTATGGCAAGAAGCGTGATAACTGGGCGCAACATGCCAAAGAAGATAAAGAGTTTAGATTAGGTCGTCAGTGGACGGCAGAACAAGAAGAAACTCTCAAAGCTAGGGGCCAAGCTCCTATAGTTGTTAATAGAATACATCCAGCTGTTGAAGCTGCAAAATCATTAATGACTGCTAATAGACCTTCCTTTAGGGTAGCCCCTAGAGAAGATTCCGATAATAAAGTAGCGACTGTTATGTCAGCGATGTTGTCTTATATGTATGATATCTCTGATGGTAGATCTATTATACGTCGAATGATTGACGATTATTATGTTATGGGTTTAGGATATATTCATGTATATCAAGACCCAATGATGGATATGGGCAAGGGAGAGGTATGTATGCACGATATAGACCCTCTTGATGTTTATGTAGACCCTAATAGTAGAGATAAGTTTTTTGAAGATGCGGAAAATATAATTGTTTCTAGGTTATTTACTAAGGAGCAAGCTGCTAGCTTATATCCTATGTATGAGAAATCTATTAAAAATGCAAATAATAATACTGCTGATTTTGATCACGATAGACCAGAAACAGGCAGAGCTAATGATAGTGCTGTACACTTCCCTGAGGATGTAGACAGAACTACAGATACTGAATATCTTAGGGGTTATGAGCGATATTATAAAGTTATGGTAAATAAATATCGTATATATGAAGTCTTTACAGGTAAGGAATTTTTATTTGACGACGAAGAATATGCTGAATATCTAGAAAGAAAAGCCTGGTTAATACAAGGAAAGATTATTACTAATGAAAAAGAGGCTATGGAATTAGTCTCTCAATTAGAAATGGCTCAGCAACAGAAAAGAGCACAGACTAGACAGTTAATGGATCAAGAAGGTTTTACTGAAGAGGCGGAGACTCCCTCACCAGAACCAATTGAAATACAAGAAGTTACCTTTGATGAACTTATAGAGAGAGGTGCTATACAGTCTGTTCAGATTCAGGTTAAAAGAGTGCATATGTGTGTTATTATGGGTGATAAGCATCTCTATAGTAGAGAATTGCCTATTGATAAATACCCTATAGTACCATTTATGAGTTTACATACCCGAACTCCTTATCCTCAATCTGATGTTAGAATGGTGAAAGGTCTTCAAGAATATATAAATAAGATGCGTTCTTTGATAGTAGCACATGCAACAACTAGTACAAATACTAAAATATTAGTACCAGAAGGTAGTGTAGATATGTCTACATTTGAGGAAAAATGGGCACAACCTGGTGTTGCCATTCCATATGACCCAACGGATGGCGCTCCTATGCCTGTTCAACCTACTCCACTTCCTAACGAGTTGTATAGTGGTGAAACTAATGCTAAAAGTGATATTGATCATCAGTTAGGACTATATGAAATGATGATGGGAAATACGGCAGCCGCTCCACAAACTTATAAGGCTACTATCTCATTAGATGAATTTGGACAAAGAAAAATTAAATCTAAATTAGCTGATATAGAATCTGGATTAACTAAGCTTGCTCAAGTGGCTATACCACTTATGCAGCAATTATACTCTACTGAGAAAGTATTTAGAGTAGTACAACCTAATAATTCAATAAGTGAATTTATGGTTAATAAGAAATTAATAGATGATAAAACTGGAGAAATACAAATTTTTAATGATATAACAGTAGGGCAATATGATGTAGTATATATCTCTGGTAGTACCCTACCTTCAAATAGATATGCTGAATTAGAGTTTTATATGGATGCTTATCAGAAAGGTATTATTGATAGAACTGAAGTTCTTAAGAAAACAGAAGTATTCGATATGGAAGGTGTAGTACAAAGAACAGATGAATTAATGCAGTTGCAAGGATCATTGCAACAAGCACAACAAGAAATTAAGAAATTACAAGGTGACCTGCAAACAAGAGATAGGGAATCTGTAAACTTAAGGAAAAAAGTAGAAGTTGAGAAGTTTAAGAGCGACCTTGACCAATTAGGCAATAAAGCCAAAGCAGCAAGCACCGTTTATGAAAAACGACTCGATGACAACCTAGCCACGATTAAGCGTGATATCGCTGAATCATTAAAAGAACCCGCTTCAACCTCTCCTGGTGGCAAAGAAGAGCAAGCGAAAGGAAAGAAAAAATGACAGAAGAAATGGATACCCCTCAAGTAGCCAATGATAATCCAAATACTAATGAAGCATTTGAAGGACCATGGCCTACACAAGAAGAGAGCTCCAACCAAAATACTGTAGAGGATGCATTTTTTGGCAGCCAGGAAACACCAGCAGAGGAGGCTCCCCAGCAAGGAACACCCGAACCTGCACCTCCAGTTCAGGAACAGCCTTATGAGGCTAAAAATGATGAGAAAAGATTTGAATATTGGCAGTCTCAAGCTGCTCAAAAGGAAAATCAATTAGCTCAAATGCAACAACAAGTAGATGCTATTCAACAGAATATGCAACAGCCAGTTGCTCAACCTGAACCTATGGAGGAATCTTTTCCTGAACCTCCCGAAAAGCCCGGAAGACCTAGAGGATTCTCTAGAGAGGAAGCTATGAGCGACCCATCTAGTGATAGTGCTAGGTATTTAGATGATCTAGAAGATTGGCGTGATAATACAAATGATTATAATGCCGCTAAGCAGGAATACAATCTTGCGCAAATACAAGAAAAGTATGATGCACAGGAACGTATTCGTCATGAAGATATTCAAAGACAACAAGCTGCTCAGGCACAGGTTCAACAAATGCATGAAGTAAAAAGCCATTTAACTGGCCATTATGCAATGCAAGGTGATGAAGCTGATCAATTTATACAGGTCATGTCAGACCCTAGTTCATTAAGTCTAGATAATTTAGTTCAACTGTATAGAATGCAAAATAGTCAACCACAGACTGAAAATGCAGGTCCTAGTCAGGCATTTCGCCAGGCACAAAGGGCTCAGCAAATACCGTCTCCTATGGGAGTACAAACAGGTCAAGGTGGTGGAAATGATGCAAGAAGTGCAGAGGACTCTATTATGGACAATATGATATCGGATTTTAAAAGTAAAAATCCGTGGTAACCAACCCTACTCGAAGGTTCGATAATAAGATTGATTTCTTTAGAGCAGTTGAGAGAGGGTAAATAGAGGTATTAAAAGATGGCAAATGTCTATTCAAACGGGACAGGACAAGGTGCTAACTTTACAGGCGAAAGCCTAAATAATACTCGTAGAAAGTTTAATTTTGGTGATAGGGTTGCCGAACTTGCACCTCAGCAAAGTCCTTTCTTCGTGTATTTAAATAAAGTAGCAAAAAAGCCCACTAATGACCCCGTGTTCAAGTTTCTTGAGCAAAGACATCAGTGGCAAAGAAGGAACATGGAAGTCCATGCTGCTTCAAACTCTCATAGTGCAGCAGTTGGTGCAGATATGGGTGTTAATCTTCAATTAAAATGTGGATATGATTCATATGGTAAAATACAAGCAGCTACTGCTCCTACCTTTTTAGTAGGTGGAATGGTAATTGCTGTAGAAGCTGATGATGGTAATGTCTATAGATTTAAAATCGATGAAGATGCAACTATTTCAACTCATGGCACAGATGGTACTAATGGCTATGCTCAAATTGATACTGGCGAAGCAACTGTAGTAGGAACAGCAACATCTTCTACTAGTTTTGCAGCTGGTAATAAAGCGCAAGTTGTTGGCAGTGCATGGGCTGAAGGAACTGATGCTCCTATAGGCTGGGAAGATAAGTTATTTGACAGAGAAGGATATTGTCAAATATTTAAAACTGGTATGAATCTTTTCTCTGGAACATCTAGAGCTACTGAGTATAGAGGTATTAAAAATGAGTTTCAAAGAATCTGGCAAGATAAACTTATGGAACATAAAATGGATATTGAACAAGCTATGTTATTTGGCTATGGTTCAATAGATGTTGATGGAACTATCGGTGGTACAGCAAATACGGGTTCTCCATTAAGAACAAGTTGGGGTATAATACCTTATACTGAAACTTATGGAAAAATGTACAGTATGAGCTATGCTTCTTCTGGATATGATGCTTTCTTGGATGCAATGGAAGATTTCTTTGCACCTGAAGGTGGAAATTCTGGAAATAAGTTAGTTCTTTGTTCTAGAAAAGTTATTACTTATTTAAATAAAATGGGTAGTGGTTCTTTCTTAAATAATTCTGTAGGCTCTTCTCAATATCGATTAGACGTGCAAAACATAAAAGGTTCTTTCGGGCATTCAGTAACAATGGTAAATACAATTTTTGGTAATTTACATTTTATTGCTGATCCTCTATTAAGAGGCCCTTGGGAAAATCATTGTGTTGCAGTTGATATGAAAAATGTAGCATATAGACCACTAATGGGTAATGGTATTAGTCGAGATACCTTCATTGAAACTAATGTACAGGACAACGGCGTTGATGGCAGACAAGATCAAGTCATCACCGAAGCTGGTCTTGAAATTAGTCTTCCTGAAACTCATGCAGTACTTAAGTTTTCTTAAGGGGAGGTAGATTATGGCTTGGTCAAAATCAACTGAGGGAAAATCAGTGCTTCTTAAAGAAACTGTTACTATTGCAGATTCTGGTGGTGCAAATGCAACTTACATTCCAACTTCAGTAATTCCTAATGATCTACTTGATTGGGAAGATAAGAAATTTTCTGTTACTTTAAAAGTGACAGAAACTTCTAATACTGATGGTGATGTTGATGCATATGTACAAACCTCTCCCAATGGCTTAACAACAGGAGATGTTGTAACTCCAGGTAGTGGTGCTCATCCAAATTGGATAAATTCAGTAACTTTAAATTATACTATAGATACATCTGCGGCAAGTGTTGCTTCATTAGAAGCTGATTGCACAGATATTTATGGTCCTTATATGCGAATCTGGTTATTTACAGATGGAGCAGATATTGAAGATGCTTGTTCTATTGAAGTATCAATAGCAGGTGTTGTTGGAACTGAACAATCAGGATTAGAGCAATCTGATATAGGCGGCATAGGTGCTGACCCATCATAATGATGTAATCGTTAGGGGGTCTTTATGGCCCCCTAGCATAACTTAAAAAGGAAAAGAAATGAGTGATTTAACGATAACAAATGCTGGCGTTTCGGTTACGAAAAATACTGGCGGTGAAGTGTTATCCAATAATAAGAAACTGAATCAGATGAATATTGACAGTTTCGATATTACTGCTACTTTAACAGGTGATGGCACCTCTGGTGATGTTATGTTTGTAACAACTAAAATTGAAAATGCTATGTCCGCTAAAGGTGGAAGTGGAATTTTACAATCAGTTTCTGCAGTATTGACAGATAATGCTACAGATGCTTCTGGGACTGGCTCTAATGTTACAGGTGCTTTTAAATTAGTATTTACATCTAATAGTCAAGTTCTTGGAGCTGTTAGTAATCCTTTAGCAGATAGAGTAGTTGATGGTGGTGGAACTGGAAATATTGATAATTGGTCTAGAGCTGTATTAGATGATATATTAGCAATAGTTGATATAACAAATATTGTAGACATGGGTGAACTTTCCGTAGCATCTAAAACTAATATAGGTGCAGTATTGACAGCAGTTTCTGATAGTAGAGATATATACGTTTGGGGAATAACTAATTCAACAAATGATTACAATTCAGCTACTATAAGTCTTAAATTTGGAATAGTACAAGATTAATGTTTCCTAGTAGAAGAATAGCTGTAATGGGCGGTGATACTTTTAGAGATGAAAATTCAGTATTATTAGATGGAACGGATGATTATTTTACAAAAGCATCTGTAAGTGGTTTGCCATCAGGGGATACTTTTA
>Ga0098052_1001713_pt1 | contig 13511 bp, 13 predicted proteins | sample 15_taG_FD_81591 | JGI IMG/M metagenome (GOLD analysis project Ga0098052, IMG submission 81591) | Marine viral communities from the Subarctic Pacific Ocean - 15_ETSP_OMZ_AT15312 metaG | ecosystem: Environmental > Aquatic > Marine > Oceanic | place: Pacific Ocean | collected 2015-01-18 | reverse complement strand
AGTTACTAAATCGTTGACATCGCCAGTGAAAGAGAAACTATTGGCGCGGTTCCAGCCCCACCAGTCACCAGCGCGGCTATAGATAACGAGGTCAGGTCTGCTGGTAGGCACCATCCACAGGCGGTTGTCCTTCTGGAACACCTTGGAGAACGTGTTGGACGTGTTGCCAATGGCAGCGTTTATGGTGGCGAAGGTCTCATCCTCCTTGTTCACTAGGGTCTTGAGGTTGACGATCGACACGGATCTCACAGTGTCAGTCAGCTCGGTGGTGGACGCGTGGGTAGTGCCTGTATCCGTGATGATGTCCGTGCCGTCGTACCTGGCGATGCGAATGTACTCGTCGTCTGAGGGCCCTATACGGAACAACCAGATCTCGTCGGTGTAAGTAGGCAGGGAGGGGAAGGTAATCTTGGGTGAAAGGTTCGACTTGCGTGCGCCGACGTCATCGTAATTGTCCAGAGTGAGTACAGTCGGAGCGCTGGGGACACCTTGTATGTCCGCCTCGGGATCTATAGGTGTGCCGACGCTGTCCTTTTTGACGTTAACCTGGACGTAGCTGTAGTCTCCATCCTCGAAGTCTGACGCAGTTACGGTGGTGGAAGCCGTCGAGTTCTCTGTCAGCGATATGGAGGAGAAGGCCACCGTTAGGTTACCGTAGTTTAGGTTGATCGGATCTGTGTCCGGTATCGGCAGCATCTCGCGGTAGGTGGTGTCCGTCGTCATCTTCCACCTGAACCATGGGTCACCCGAGATCTTGTAGTGATATAGCTCGAAGGCCACACCGGACTGACCGCTGTACGCCTCGCCTTCCTTTATGGCAAACGTCACGCTCTCACCAGCGTCGAGGCTTAGAGGGGCAGGATTAGGTGTGAATTGGGTCAAGTCCGTTACACCTACAGAAGGCGCAGTGCCGGTCACCGGATGCGCGTTGTCGTTCACATTGGCCAACGTACCACCGTCGGTCTGCTCGAATTGCAGCACGCCAGACGACAACTTGAAGTTACGACCGTTCAAGACTACAGGCGTTGTGTCGCCAGTCCAGTCCTTTGACGTGTCCGCAGCGTCATAGTAGTCGCTCCCCTCCAGCGTGCCAAGCGCGAGGCGGTCAGCATCCAGGCCGTTAACGACCGTTCCCTCAGGCTTACGGAGATCCGTAGCGTCCTGATTGGTGTTCAGGAACCCGAAGGTGAAACGGCTGTTGACCTGGTTGCCCATTTATTTGCCTGCCGCTCCGGTTTTTAGTTTAGTAGCCATTAGTATAAGTCGTTCCAAGTAGACCCATTATAGCCTTGGTGCTTGTTTGTCGATGTGTTGTACCTCAAGTCCCCAGCCACTGCCGTCTCTGCGTTGTCCGCCACGCGGAGCCGACCGCCCAAGTTAAGGCTGTCGCCCGCTGTCTTTGTACTAAGCGCGGAGCCCGAGCGGGAGAAAAAGTCGTTGTCGTCCACATACTTCTTGGTGGATAAGTGCGCATCGGCAGTCGGGGTCACACCGGATACGACCCCTGAGAAGTCCCTAGACCCATCGGCCAACGAATACTGAGTGTGGTCGTCAGCGTCCAGCTCTCCAAGGAGGCTGTGGCTCAGCGCATCCGGTTGCCGAAATGTTGGCCGGTGCCCCCTACTATGCTTGTGGCGGTTTAGGTCCCTGTGCATTATACACCGGCTTGAAGTGCTAGCCCATGCAAAATACTTTCATCACTATTCGCGCCTTGCATCTTGATACGGACGTCCGTACCGGAAGGCTGGCTTGAGACATCGATGTCACAGGCCCATTGCTTTTGACCTGGCAGGAACTCTCCCTGGTCGACCATCGTGCCTGCGGTCCATGTTGTACCGCCATCTCTGGAGGCCGAGACGACCAGGTCGGTATTCATGGTCTGCGTTCCGGTTCCCCATTCGTGGATCATCATAGGGCGGATTGTCGCGGGCACTGCTGCGGCTGTGAATGCTATTGTTTGTAGTTTGCCGTTGGTGGTTGCCACTGCGCCCCATGCTGTGTCTACCGCTGCGGAAAATGTGCCGTTGGTGGGCGTTCCCGCTATGGCTTTGTCATTGGTTGAAATGCCTTTTGCATCGGCTGTCAATACAACTGTGCCGCTGCTTGCCGTTGGTGTCGTGCATGAGGCTGTCCATGTGGCATTCAATGGTCCTGCATTTATAGCATCGGTCAACATGCTCATTGCAAATGCCGCTCCAAATGGCGAGGTTGGCACTGTGATAGTGGCAGGCAAGCCCGGTGCTTCTGATTGAGGAGATATTTTAATCTGGTCTAATGCTCCCACAAGCCCATAGGCTTGTTCAACCGTGGATCTGCCAACGAGATAATCTTTTGCATTAAAAACTGTGAAATCCTCGCCTGTTACGTCCAGCGTTCCGGCCCTTGTCCCGTTCCAATAAAAAGCCAACGTGTTGCCTTCTTTTACCGCCATCACATGATACCATGTGTCTGCCGCCTCTGGGCTGCCTCCTACGTCAATCCTCACCTCTGTGCCGTCCAGCTTAGTGAATAAGCTAGGCCCACTGTAGGCTGAATGGTGCCCAATTATTGTCATATAATTATCGGTGTTAGCGTGTATATTCAAGAAGGCTGAATTATAATTTGAACCATCAACCGAGTCCAACCTATAAAATCCCTGCATTGTCCAATCTGTCCCTATGTTCAGCTCGCCTCCTGAGTTGTCTATGGTCAGTTTGTCGTTGGCAACTGTTTTACCTATGCAGTCAGTAGCGAATGACAGAGGATTAGTTGAAGAAACGGCCATCCCTGTGCCCGTGAGTGTCACGCCTAAATCGTTTGAGCTTTGGTCGGGAAAACTTGAACCCGTTGACTCATCTCCTTGTATCAGCAAGTCAAAGTCTTCGCCATCAACAGTGCCAGATATTGCCGCAGCCCCGCCAATCGTGAAAGCCGTCACAGTGGTATCCGCTGCCCCCGCAAGAGCAATAGAGCCAAATGAGCACCCACCATCGTGTGAGGTTGAAAAACTGTCTGTGTCTGGGTCATAAAGTGCTGTGGTGTTTGGGCCGTCTATATACTCGCCATTTTCAAACATATCCGCCCGCCAATCAAGCCCCCCTGTCGGTCCTGTGAGTGCGTCATCCGTGAGTCCTTTGAGGGACAAGAAGGCTAGGCGGTTGGCTAGCCCGTTGTACATGGCGTTGGTGACGACGCCCGAGCCTTTCGCATCGAGGGCGCTCTGCAAATCCGTCTGGTTGCTGAGAGTGCCAGTGATCGACCCCCAAGTACCGCCTGCGCTCCCGCCTACTTCCTCAAAAGTCAGAGCGTCGGTGCCGACTACAGCCGATCCTTTCACGTTGCTACACATGTGGATAGTCGATCCATTGGTGGTGCCCTCTGCAGCAGCAAAGACCTTGCCGAAGGCATCCGTCGTGGCTAGAAGAGATGTGTCTCTCGTCCAGCCTCCAGGCTCTACGGAGTACACGCCGTTATCAGCGCCAGAAGTTTGGCCTGTAACAAGACACAGGTCGTCAGGCACCAGGGAAACGCCGTCTATCGTCTGCGCCCCAGCTAGAGTTATGTTGGAAGTAGACATCGCCCGAGCCACGATTACGTTCTCGCCTATCAAGTAGCGTGCGTCACCCTGAGACTTGGTGTATACCTCACCCTTCGAGTACACGTCCAGATTGGTACGTGCCGTGCCGAGGTTGGACAGGTCACTCAAGTTACTGGCCTTAGCCAGGAACTTGGTGTTGCTACCATCGTAACGAAACAACGCGTTTACGATCTCTGTGTCGGCAATAGTGCCGCCTGTACCTTGGGAGAAGAAGGCTACTGGGATCTCAACGTAGCCGCCAGAGCCTGAGCCTCCTGTCTGCGTTGGGTCTCCATCCACGTCAAAGTTGTAAACCTTGGTGACGTCGTCGTTATCCGCTATGACGACCGCATCGCTGTCGCCTAGCAGGAGCGAGATATTCGACATGTTAGTGCCGTTCCTGGTGATGTTCGCTACCTTAACCACAGTGGCCAGAGTGGGGTCAGCGTTATCCATCTTGATCTCGCCGTCAGCTGGGGCGCCAGTGTCGACACGCCAATCGTAAGCCGACTGCGAGGCCGAGGCCTGCGCGGCCAAGTCGTCCATAGTGGAGAAAGGGTTACCTGCAGCTGGGCTGTTAGCAGCATCCATAGCAGCCTTCTGGTCCGCTGTGGGTATCAGAGCGCCTACGCCCGTAGAGATGTCGTCCAGGAGAGCCTGTATCTGTATTAGAACGTCGGCCCGAACTCCCTTCTCGAACTCATGGTGAGTGCTAGTAGGCGCGGACACGTTAGCTGGATCGGCTCTGTATGCTGCTGCTGCTAAACGCCCTGGATTATTAGTTTCTTCAGCCATTCGACCTTCCTAGTGAGAACTTGTTCCTGCCTGGCCTGGTATTCGAGGCAACGGTGTTCTTTGCCTTGGCTGTGGCGTCCTCGGAGGCCTTCAGCGCCTTACCCAACTGGCCGATCGCCACATCTATTTTATCCTCTTGGATCTTGAGGTTCCTCTGAGCATCGTGCAGTTGGTCAACTACATTATTGCTCCCTTTCAGAATGTTCAACTCTATCGCCCTCTGGATCTCGAGTTTCTTTCTCTCGAAGTCGTCATTGGCCTGCGCCCGTACGTCGTCAGCCCAACCAGCCATCTCGTTCAAACTCTTGTAGCATTCTAGTACATTGCGCAGATGCTTGATCTGGGCCGGAGCCAGTAGCTCACGTATCTTGTTCCCGTTCTCAGGCAGAAGACCGAGGTACATAGCGTAACTGAAAGTGAGCCCCATCTGAGCACACTCCTCCCCCATGTCTGCCTCGTCGTTGAATACCCGTCGTAGCTCTCTGGGTGATGGGCGATGTCGTGTCCTGAAGCTGAGCTCTCCTTTGGGCTCTCCAACAAAATCTAACATCTGAGACATCTTCTGAGACATCTCTTCAAACTTGTCCTCAATTGCGCCAATACGACCCTCGAGTTTAACAAGGGCGTCAGCCAGTAGCGCAAACGACATTAGGGCATGGCGCGGTTGCAGTCCCTACGTGCAGAGATGGCGTCGACTGGCGCGTTCTCCCGTAGTTCCTGTTCCGCCAAGGCCTTGTATTTCATTGCTTCCTCTCTGTCACCCTCGTCTCCTCTACCGGCCAGCATAAACGACATCGTGTAGTACAGGATGGCGTCCTCAAACTGCGCAGGGAAAGGTAGCGCCACAGCCTTCTGGGGCGTGGTAGCTGGGCTGTCAGAGCTAATAACGGTGTCTACCGAGTAACTGATTACAATAGCGTCCACTGCACTTCTGGCAGGAGCGGGCCAGAAGAACAGCGAGTACTGGTCTGAGTCAGTCCCACCAGTCAGGCTTAGGGCAAACCTATCCGGATCGGTCTCGTCTTGGACCGTAACGGGAATATCCTGCAGACGCACCTGGGTAAGCCCAGCCGCCAAAGGTTCGGTACCACTTTCAGGAATGATCTGAACCTTGTTAACTCTACGAACTCCCGCTGGAAGATCGTATTCCTGTTGGCTTGCTACTAACGATAACGTGGTCCGAGCGTCGTCCCTGCCGACCTTGTTGGCTACCTTGCGTACAGCTTTGGTGACCGATCTCGCGACAGTGGTATTAGTCCACGCGGTTTGAAGGGAGTCTTGCAACTCACCGTAAACACTCGTTAGTAGTTCGCCAAAAGTCATTGTTATCCTATTTTAGTTCCAACAGGTTTGGGGTTCTCGACCTCGCCGTAAACCTCCACACTGTAGTGCGGTTGTTTCACCTGCTTGGTGTCGAGGACCATGGCTGAGTCTGCGGCCAGGATCTGTTCTATGGTCATAGAACGACCGGCCTCTATGCGGAAGTCGTGGGACTGCCGTAGACAATCGATAGCGTATTTGGTCAATCCGTCTTCGAGGATGACACCGCAACGACCACGCACCACAATAGGGGCGTCGGTTACAGGGTGGGAGATGGTGAGCTCGAAGGAGTCCCAGCCAGGGCGCAGGGAGTTAACCATGCAGCGATAACGGGTCTTGCACTCAGCGATGTACTGTGCTCTGCCTGCGTCAATGCCGTCTTGGGCCTTGGTCTGGTCAGCAGTAAGTCGGGCCATCTGGGCCATAACTTTCTCCATGACTTCAGGCGATGTCCCCTCGGGGAACTCGAATGCCACCTTGGTGGACTTGCTTGCTGCCTGCTTGGCAGGCGCCTTCTTTACGGGTGGAGAGTCGGGTCCATCCAGGTCTGCGAAGGCGTCTTCTTTGGGTTGTGCTTTCTTGGCCATTGTATGCGTGTTCCTAAAAGAGTTTAACGGGTTTGGCCTGGTGAGTAAGGAGGAGCCCCGCAGGGCCCCTCCTCCGCCTCGGCCAGATAAGGCGTTTACGCGTCGCCGAGAGAAAACTCGTAGCGAAACATGTAGGTAGGCTGTACGATGACAGCTCCCTTTTTGGCTTTCCAACCAATGGTCGACCGCTGGTTCAGGGGGTCAGTGGTTCCACCAGAGCCCAAAGGCTTGATGATAACCTCAACGTCCGACGCACCGATCATAGTGGTGTGGAACGCTCCCTTGCCGAATACCAGAGACTGAGAGATGGTCTGGGGCGTGCCCGCGCCATTCTCTACGGTCTTCCCTTCAGTGTCTCCGATGAAGGAGAACTGCTTGAAGCTACCGTACTCATTGGTCCAAGTCGCACGCTGTGAAGCGTAGTTCTCGGTGTTGGTGAAGGTGTTACCCTGTCCATCATCCAGCGCTTCCAGCAACCCGATGGCTTCCCAAGGCACGATAACGGGGTACGTTTCGCGCATGGGGGTAGTCCCGATGTTGGTGGACCCATTAACCATGGGGCGGATGGGCTTAACCTTCTCATTCTTGAAGGCTTTGAACATGTAGTCAAAGTCTCCGTAAGGCATAGCCGAAGTGGTGATAGCGTCCTGGTTGGCAGCTCCACCTTGGTAACGAACATTGGTTCCGCCGAGAAGGTCATCACGGCAAACTTTGTTCATGGTTTCTCCACCCTGTTCTGCGATACGCATGTTGAACTGGGAAGTCAGTCCATTGACAGACTCTTCAGAGAGACGGTCAGTAGTGGTAGCGAAGCCGCCATACTGATCGATCGCCTTCTCAAGACGGGTCATGGTGAACTGTTGTTCGGTAGGAGTGGTACCCTCAGTGAGAGTGGTGCCTTCCAGTGTCGATAGCTTAGCTACCTTGTTGAACACGATGGTGTTCGAGTTATTGGGCGAGATGTTGGCAGGAGTGCCAAACATGTCGTACACCGCTTCAGGATTAGCGATGCGGATAAACTCAGCAACGTAATACTTGTGGTTAGCGGGGAACGCTCCAGCTGCGGGAGCTGCGTCACCAATGGTGCCGGTACTTACATTCAATGCCATTTTCTTATTCCTTTTTCGTTATTGTGAAGATGAAAGCGTCAGACGGGTAAACCATGCTTGCGTTTCCACTCATCGAATTTCACTGGGTCCTTCGCGAGTTCAATCATGTCTACTTCATCCTGAGCATTTGTGCGAGTTCTGCCCCGTGTCCCAGAGGAGACGGCGTCTATCGCGGACTTGCCTGTGTCCTTTGACCCTTCGTCGGTGTTCGAAGTCGACTTTCCCTCATCGTTGCCCGCCTTTGCTTTCTGAGCGTTCAGTTCACGAACGGTCTTGGCGAAAAGCGAACCCCATTGATCGGGGTCTCTCTCAAGTTTCATCTGATCCGAAAAGGGAAGTTGGCCGAGATTTTGATCGAACGCATCCATAATCTCTTCCATCCGGCCTTTAGCAACCAGGTCATACATAGTCCTACGAGTATCGGGTCTACCCCAAAATTCGTCGTACACCTTTGCAGGGACGCGAGCTCGCAGATCTGATGATACTATATCCATGTTCTGCTTGTAGTCAACATCTTCTTCAACATCTGAGAAAGCATCGTCCCAAGCAGCTTTGTCTTCGCGCTCGTCCATGACCTTCTTTTCGTCGAACTCTTCGTTGACTTCCTCGAGGTTGTCGACCATGTCGTTTGCATCCTCGGCGCCGGTGAATTTCACCAGCATTTCCTGCAGTTTCTTCTGAGCGCCTTTGTCTCCGTCTTGCGCTGCTTTCATAATAACACCGAGTTTGTACTCGTCGCTACCGGAGACCTGCTCTGCCTTTTTCTGACTTGTCTCAGCCCGTCCCAAAGCAGCTGCAATATCGTTGTGCGTGAGCTCACGATCCTTGCCACGGAACTTCACCGTGATGGTGCCGTCAGCCTTGGGTTCTTCCTTGGCCTCTTCCTTAGGTTCCTCTTTGGCCTTGGGCTCCTCTTTGGCTTTTGGCTCTTCTTTGGCCTTGGGTTCTTCTTTGGCCTTGGGCTCTTCCTTAGGCGCATCGAGGTTTGTCTCAACCTCAGGTTCTACTTTCACCGCCTCCGGTCCTGCGACCATAGAGATGTTGGCGTTGGCGTCGTCCCCCTGGTTTAGGTCCTTGGAGAAGGCTTGCACGTTCGCCAGTAGATCTGGCGACGCTCCTTCCTCTAACGTAATTTGTTGGTTCTGGCCTTCAGTACTCATTTATTTCTACCCCTAAGTTGGTTATAGTTATCAATATACGCCTCTGCTTTTCCGGCGTCGCTGTCAATTGTATCAAGGAACTTCTGCAAGCAGACCCGTCCGTAGACTTCCCGTCTGGCTGCGTTCCCTTCCTGGTCTTCTTCATCGTACTGCCGCCTCAGGTTATCCTTGAGGGATGTCCCCAAGAAGTGCTTCAATATCACCTCCTGGAACTCCGGCACCTGCGTCAGCCTCTTGTACGCCTCCGCCAATTTCTTCTTCTCCCCCAGGACCTTGAGGAGCTCCTCCTCCGCCCGCTGGGACGCTAACTCCGCCGCCTCCAATTGTCTGTACCTCCTTTTTCATTAAAAGTTCAATCTGTTCCATGCCCATCATTTTCGCGGTCTCAAGACCCACGATGGACATAGCCTCTGCAGGTATGCCCTGGCCTACAGAGGGTCCAAAGAACTGAGCCCACTGAAATGCGTTATCTATTTTCTGCTGTTTGTCGGCACCTACATCGATGTCGATCTCAAGAGAGAACTCACCACCCAGGTCTTTCTTGGACAGCGCCAGCCAATCCCCAGCCTTGCGTTCAGGTATATCGACCTGACCCTCAGGGCCCATGTAGGAGAAGCCTTCCACACCAAACTGCAGCTGCAGGTCCTGTTGTTCTAGGAACGTCTGGTTGTAAGCTATCAACGCTCTGGTCAGCGGTTTGAGCAACGACTCGGCAAACCTCATGGTCATCTCCCACATGCGGAGCTCCGACCTCTGAGTAATAGCCACGATGCCTGTTGCCGTCTGGTTGAGCGACTTGGAGTCTTGGCCCTGTGAATAGCGGGTAAAGCCTGACCGGTTCTCCTTGGCCACCTCCAGCAGTTCCCATGTGGTGAACGCATGGCCCGCGATGGGCACGACTGGCAACGGGTTAACGGAGCCAGGTTTGTTCACAGGGATAGGCACACGGGAGCCCTGGGGCGCGTGCTGCAGCAACTGGACACCGATGTCGTCCACGTTGTTCTGGTCGTATTCGATCATCCCGTTCATCTGTGCGTTCAGGTTGTTCGAGGTCAGACGCAGGATGCCGGTCTTGTACTTCTGGATGTCAGACAGGATTTCCGCTATACTTTGCGCAGGATTTCCGAGGACATCTCGTACACACTCAGCCTGAAAGAAGGGCGGGCGCTTGATGGGGAGAGGGTTCTCCATGAGCTGTACCAGACGGTCGTTAATAAATACCGCCATAATTGGGACAACTGTGTCTCCACCATCCAGGGAGTAGGTGGTCCAGTGCTCCCTGCGTAGGTACAGAGAGTGGTCTTTGTTCATTTTGACTTGGTCCTCACCAACCCAGTTGGGCTGGTCTACTTCCTCGTCTTGGAGCCGGTCGGTCTTGAAGTTGCTACCTGGCTCAGCAATGGCTTTATCGAAGCACTCCTTGATGAGGCCTTTGGTGTCCGCCATCAGATCCACGATGTCAGCGCGTGACATGTCTTCCTCCTGCGTTACCACGCGGGAGTCGAGGAAGTTCTGTACTGTCCAGTCGTAACGGATCTGGGCAGCAGGGGTGACGACCAGCAGAGGACGACTTACGGGTTCCCCGTTCTTCTTGTCTCGCTTCTGCCATGTGGCCTTCAGAAAGGATTCACGCTGGATGAGCATGCCCTTGATGAGGTCATAAAGGATCTGGTACCAGTTCGAGCGCTTCTTCACTTGGTAGTTCAGTAGCTCCCTGTGGGCCTGTGCGCGTAGCATGGCCTGCATGTTGGCGTCTTCCGGAGTGATCTTCATGAAGTCAGCGGTCTCAACGAAGGGCTGGATCATGGTGGGAACGAGCCACTCTACAGCGTCCCAGATGGTGGAGTCGACAATTGACGACTGGCCACTTACTTCATTGCCGTAGGGCTGGAACTTGTACTCGTTGTACATGCGCAGCCGGTCGGACTTGGCCGTGTCATACCCAGACTTCAGCGACTGGAACTCAGTGTTGAGCTCACCCTCGACCTTCTTCACGTCTAAGTTTTCGTAGCCTGGGATCTTTGGTTCAGCCATTTAGAATACCGTTGAACTTGGTGCAGATAGTAGCTTATCGAGGTCTAGGTTCGACTTCCGTATTTTGATGTGGTTCATGGCCGCGTAACCACCACAGTCAAGCATGTCGTCGTGTTTTCCTCTAGGGAATGTTACCATCTCTTCCTGTAAGTCAACCCACCACTCGGCAGAAGCCGGTATCATTATCTGTCTACGCTCGAAAAACGGCTGTAAATTGTAGATACGGTTCTTGCCCATGGCTATCTGCTTGCCGTCTATTTCCTCGACATTTATGCAGTGACCACCAGGCCACGACCCATTCTCCAGGTCCTGCGCAAGGTAGTGCTGACCCTGAACGCCCTCGATGTAGACCTGCCTCGGGTTCCAAGTAGTGTACTCCTTCACGACTGTGTTGAGGATGTCGGTCTTCATCATGCGCTTTCTCACGATGTTGAGCACCCACATGTTGCCAACAGAGTCGAGGGCCGACGTCCACACCACAGTGGGGTCATGGTCGCCGTCAGCCTTGATGCCTGGGTCTATGATGGTTATGATGTCCATGCGCCCTTTACGCGCTGCCTGTAGCTGCTCTGGCCCGTAGAACCTAACCTGTTTAGGCTCGAAGGTCCTATCTTCTCGGGCCACAGCGATATTCATATACTCGGTATTGAACCGATAGAGCATTCCCTGCCGGATATACTCCTTTCGTTTGGCGGCAATCCAGGCCTCGTCGTACTTCTCAGGCCAAGTGGGGGCTCCAGTCACGTCATCGATTACCCCGTACCGGAACATCCGCCACTCCTTCCCCGTCTTGGGGTCCACGGGAGGCTCACTCTGCAGCTCTGCCAGGAGACTGGCCTCGTGCAACATGGTGCCAACGTAGAAGAACCTCGCCTCTTTACCTAGAGGCATGACGTCCGAGTAGAACCAGTCCTTCAGCTTCTTCCGCTGGTCTGGATTACGCACGTTCTCAGTGTTTTCGATGTCATCGATGATAATGAGGTCAGGCCGGTATTGCTCGTAGCGTTCACCACGTAGGTTCTGGCCAGCGCCAAAGCACTTGACCATGAACTTCTCCTGCCCTATGGAGTACCGCAGCATCTCCTTGGTGGCGTGCGTCTTGTTCATTATCCTCTTGAGCAGTGGGTGCCCCAGCACTGCACTCTGGACGTTCTGCAGGGCAGACGACGCCTTGGTCAGACTGGTGGCAATGTACATGATGTAGTGGTACCGCTGGTGCAGGATATTCCACGAGCTCATGCCTTCCCACACGAAGGTGGTCTTGCCAAACTCTCGGTGGAACGCGAGTGCTGAAAACAAGTCAGAGTTAATCAGCGCATCGCTCAGCCTGTAGTGCAGAGGACAGGGCTTAACGTAGAACAGGTCTGGATACAGGGCAAGGCCCGTACTCACCAGATTGCGCCTCGTTACATGGAGGAGCTCCTTTATCTGATCTTCTTCTAATTCGGCCATTAGCGTCTACGGGAGGGGAGAGCGTACATCGAGGCAAAGCAGATTACGACCTCGTACCAGGACTGGAACAACACGCCTGGGGTCCTGCCTTCAACCACTACTGACTCAGGTTGGTTCCACAATCGGCTAAGGAACCCATGTTTTAGCGGGATGAGTACATCTGTCTCAGTCGGGTGGTGCATCGCATATATCCCGATGTAGCAGAAAGACCCAAAGATCATGAGTGAGCAGATGGATCTGGTGATGTTGGCTACTGGATTACTGAGGGTGAGCTTCTGTATCTCGACATGTTTGTCGGCCAGATCCTTGTCCCTCAGGTACTTTCTTTCGGCTTTCTTCTCACTGTTGTGAAACCACCCGTTGACGATGTTGGTCGCCAACTTTGCCGCTACCCCAATGGCTACTGCTTCAATCATCTTTCTGGCCTAGGGGAGGAAGGCTATTAACCTCCCTCCCTAAGATGATTAGGCTATCAGTTTGGCAAGTACAAACCAGTTGGTGCCGTCTGAGTATAGTTCAGCGAAGCCATAGTCGGCATCGATTACTAGAGTGGCAGCACCGTCGATCGTCTCAGACCCTTCAGTGTCGATCGTGATGTTATTGGTGTCCGCGTTACCGTCGACATCCTTTATGGTTATCCTACGTCCATCGGCTGCCTGAGCCGTCGGAAGCGTTAACGAGGTGACCGCGCCAGTCGTGGTGTAATCCACATGGACCAACAGGTCGGTGACCAGGAGGTCATACGTGGCAGCAGCCACGGTGGTCACTGGGGTAAACAACCCACCATTCAGAGTGAAGGCACCAGTTATGGTGGCCGCTATGAAGGTCACGAGGGTGCTTGTGACCGTGGACATAGCCGTCATCATGGCTTCTAGCTTGTCTCTGGCCGTTTTACTCTTAAGGTCACCGGTTTTCCGGTTCTTACTTGTCACATATACACTCATGCCTTGTCTCCACTACAGAAGGGATTAAAACTATATTTTCGTGCTATTATTTATTTGTCAACCTTTGCTTGTCTCAAGCAGCATCTTGAGCAGCTGGTATCCACCTATGAGTACTCCACCCAAGAAGGTGAGTATCCCTGTGCAGATACCGACCCACACGCCCACCTTGGTGGTAAGGTTCATGCCCTTGGTTTCCTGCTTGTCCTCTTTGGCTGACACCTCTGCTCTCACGCGGGCCTCCGCTTCCCTGGACGCTGCGCATTGGATCTGGGTATCACTCAGGCCTTTGAAATCTTTCTTCATGTTGGCGATGATCTCGCTGGTGTCCTTGACATTTTTGCTTATGACCTTGATGTCAGCCAGCGCTGGGACAACGACCTCGTTGTGGAGGTCAAAGATCGCTGTCTTATCCTTCTCCAGTTGGTCCAGGCGGGCACCGTGCTCGCCTATCGTCTCAGCTGTTTCACTCATTAGTTATCCTTTAGTACGATGTCAAAACCCGCTGCAACAGAGGCGATATTCTGATCAGTGTTCACTCTTATCTCAATATCTGT
>Ga0098052_1001712_pt1 | contig 13513 bp, 23 predicted proteins | sample 15_taG_FD_81591 | JGI IMG/M metagenome (GOLD analysis project Ga0098052, IMG submission 81591) | Marine viral communities from the Subarctic Pacific Ocean - 15_ETSP_OMZ_AT15312 metaG | ecosystem: Environmental > Aquatic > Marine > Oceanic | place: Pacific Ocean | collected 2015-01-18 | reverse complement strand
TTAAACTTAGCCATGATTCCTCTCCATGATTGCAGTCTTCTGCTAAGGAAGATTTCAAAGGATGCCACGGACTATCCGGGACACGACCATCTTATCGTATGCGGGATAAGTTGCTACAGGAATCGTAAAGTCAGACCAGCAACAGAGAAAACTAATGAGATCAAAGAGAAGGCCAGAGCTCGTTTACTGGCTCTCCAGTTGCGTCCCAAGTCATCGTGCCGAGTCGCATACGCCCAGTGCTGATGAGAACTCCAGCCAGGCACTGCCTCGAAGAACTCAGGACACTTCCGCTTCTCCCAGACATCAGAGTCAGGTAGACGGAGACGGTACCACAGACACATGCCCGCCCACTTCTTCTCTCGGTGGTCCCTCGGGTACTTAGCCCAGAGCCCGCATCGCCCGCATCGTGCCATAGTCGATGTAGCTTACAGCCTAATCAGCATCTTCCAGCATCTGCTGATACTGCTCTTTCATGATGGGGTCAGTCTCTGTGTGATACTTCTGGAGTAGATAGTCACGATAGTCAGCACCGACGACGCTCTTCTCCCGACGACGGTAGACCTCATCAACCACGTCATCTGTGATGTACCGAGACTCTTTTAGCTTTTTCACAGTCTCAGGATCATCCGCCAATCGTTGTAGAGCCTCATCATTCAAGCCGTCTACACCAAGAGGACCCTCGTTAAATCGAGCCAGAGCACCCACCTGACCTTCCAGTGTCTGAGTATCTGCAAATGAACCCCGACCCTCTCCAGCTACAAAATGGATCACCGGCGCAGACAACAACGCAGCCATCGCAGCCGAACCCAACACCGCGCTCTCTGCAACGAGACCTGGCTCAGCTCCAACTTGACGCGCTGCTTGAGCCTGTGCCTTTAGATTCGCTGCCTCTCGGGCAGAACGAACTACTTCCTGGCCCATCCTGTTCTGGCGGGGAAATCCAGGGCCATGGTAGGATGGCCGACTCGCATACTTCCCACCATCCATAGCCCTCTGCGTGGCGCGCTTCGCTGCTTTACCCTTTGTCTGAGGATCATCCGCGAGCTTCCTATAGTGGTCATGGGTGTATGTTCGATACCGATCTGTCGCAGCCTTCTGCGCCACATCCCGATCAACAGCACGCCCTACTTCGCGCTGAGCCGCGCCCGCTTGGCCCTTTAACGAGCGCCATAGATAGTCAGCGCGTTGAGGTACCGTAAGCTCCCTAAAAGGCATGCCTCCTGGCGCAAGTGGAGCAACGAGACCTGCCCCCCATAGCGCCTGCATCGCAGAGTCCGCATACCCCCGCCAAGGCTCACTACTACCACCCTCTTCGGCCTCTTCAAACTGACGAACCTCTTCACGCCTCGAGATGCCTTCAGCATCCCCTTCCTTCAACGCCTCCGAATACGCCGTTTGTTCTTCTGACGTAAGAGGGCGAGGACCGCCAGGGGGTGTGGGAGTCTTAAACTTGGACATAAAGCACCTCGATACCCAACCATAACACGCAAAAACCCGCCAGTGGCCAATCCACCAGCGGGTTCATCACCTCAGCACATAATGTCCTTATAGGACTTTAGTGTTGAAACAGTGGCTTGAAATACGGGACGTAAAAAAGCCACCGCAACTGGTGTATCAACTGACCGATAAACTGGCTACTTCTTATATTCTTCCAGCACATCAGGACTCACTTCGACTTCAACACCCTCAACGCCCTTGAACGCATCTTGCAGCGCCCCGGCAAGATCCTTTCTGGTTCTGTGGATCTTCCGTTTCCTTGACTCCGCCTCCCTCTCTTGGAACTCTTTGCGCTCGAAGTATCCAAGAAGCGCAGCGTACTGCTGTTTTTCATCAACCTGCTCTGGCGGGTCTCTAAATGGAAGGTCGAGGTGGTTGTATTCCCCACGTTTGAGGTGTCGGAATATCGATTCTCGGGTATGGTCGGCGTTATCTTTAGCAGAAGCGTCATGCTTGAACCCCCACCAATCCCAAGTCAAAGGCATTGAACCTCCCGGACCCGGTGGCGCAGTAAGTCGTGCTGGCCCCTGCCGGGGAAACGCGATTGAACCCCGTGACAGTGTGGTCATGCCCCACTCTTTTACTGGGTCAAACTCAGCAGCAAACGCTTTCTTGTACGTCGGAGTGTTTCTGATCTGAGCAAGAACCGCAGACCTGTCTCTGTCGTCTTGAGTGGTGGTCATCCGACCACCGCCACCGGCCTTGACCTTCTTCTCTCGAATCAACTCTTCAGGGGATTTATCCGGCATAACGACCTCTCAAACAACGATAACACGACTAAGAAGACTCAACCTTGTCCATGTGTGCTCGACATGTCTTGCAAGTCACGTCCTTGCCCCAAGGTGCGCACTGGTGCAGCCGCAGCCACTTACCGCACGATGTGCGCCACAAGAGCTTGCCGCCTACCTTCATGCGGTTGTTGCCAAGGCTCCAGTGCAACTTCATTACGGCTGATCAAGCTCTTCCGGGGTCATCAACCGACCCGCACCCCTCACTCGCGAAGGCTGGCGCTCAGTCGGAATCTCATGCAACGGCGTACCTGAACCAGGAACAGGGCCCCCTTCCTTCAACACCTCTGGATACGACAAGCCCACACCATATACCTTGTTCATCATATCCACATGAGAACGCATCGCCTTCTCAGCAACCCGAGTGTCGCGAGACCGCTTACCTGTGACTCGATCAATGTCTGACCGATACAGAACGTCACCCCACAACATCCGATGTCGAACGTCGTCCCGCTCACGCTCCGTCTTCGCTGCCGCAAGCTCCTGTGCGTCTGCCTCGCGATTCTTCCGATTCATGCGACGCATCTGCGTCAACATGTGTTTGAGCTCAGTAGAAGTTGGCGCACCCTCCACGGAAGGTGTGCCCGTGTCACCCGTATCGGTAGCCCGACCGCCACCACCAGCAGCAACCACCTTCTCTCGAATCAATGCTTCTGGTGACTTATCGGCCATGACTACTTCTTAGCAGGTGCCGCCGCATCTCGCGGAGCAATCGCATCGTTGAGCATGTCGAGCACCTTCATCAGCCCTTCAGGCGGCCCATCGTCACGGGCAATGACCTTCACGTCGTACTTGGCGCTGTTGTCGCTCTTGCGGCTGTTCTCGCTGTGGTTGGCCACAGAGCCGTGAATGGTGACATCGCAAGAGAACAGGCCAGCGTTGTACTTGGCGTGCGCTGTAAGGTCAGCCTTGCTATCTGATGTCTGCTTGCTGGAAGTAGACGACTTCACTTCCATCGTAAAGCGAACCTCCGCCTCCTTCACAGACAATGCCGGCGTGTTGATGATGGCAAGCAGTGGAACCTCAAGGTCAACCTGCTGGTTGCTAAACGTACCGTCTGCCGCCTGAACCGGCTTGGTGAACGAGAAGTCCACCGTGCGAGCCGTCATGTTTCCCTTGCCATCGTTGTCCAGGCCTACGTCCTGAATGAAGTCGCTGGATGCCTTAGCCAGAAGCGTCTGAGCACTACAGGCGGCCTTCAGGGGCCCCCCAATCAGCTGGTCCATCGGCAAGCCACCGAACTGGGATGACATGTTTACAAGGGAATCTGCCATGACGGTCTCCTATGGAAGCAACTTGATGAGCTGGTCATCTATCCTTGCATAACCTTCTGGCGGGTCGCTGCCCTTGAACTTGATCTCAAGCTTGGCTGCGTTGTGACTCGGCTTAAACCAAGAACCACCACGAGACGGGCGAACAATCAAATCGTGCTCACCACCCTCCTCTCGCATCCCCTGGATGTCTACAGCCATCTTTACAGTCAACTCAGATACCCGAAGACTCTGACCCGTTGCCAACGTCTGCAGCGGCACCGTCACATCCTTGTCGACCAACTTCCCGTCAACCCAGGAGGGAACCCTAAGAACCACCATCTTCGGCGCATAAACCTGCCTGCCATCCTGCAACACAGGCTCACCCTTGTCATCCAGCTGACGCTCCCAGAACTCTTCCCTGCTAAGAGCGTCGAGCTCGTGCCTCTCTGCAATGTCGGTCGCAGCAAGCACCGCCGATTGAATCGACTTTACAAGGTCATCAAGTGAGTGCTTAGCCATGGGTCCCTCAGTTATAGTTGATGTGTGAGTTGATCAGATGCGACGCTTCCTCCAGTCCTACAGAGACATCCTGGTCTACCACGACTACGGACCCCTGCTGCTGTTCTGGAACATCGCCGACTTGGCAAACAACCGAGTGCTCTGGATGAGTTACGGCGAGGCGCTGGATGCAGGACAAGAGTGGGCCTACTTCCAGTACTCTCTGTACTTCGTCGTGGCGCTGGGTATGCTCTTCAGCCTGCCCAACATCCGCTCCTGTGTACGCTTTGTTGGCGTCTACCTGATGCTGTACATCTTCAGCACCAGCCGCTTCGTCTATCTGGTGACAACCGACCCAGAGCTTGGACAAAACCCAGACATCGGGCGTAGCCTTGTCGTGACTGGCGTATACTTCTGCCTGTGGGTTTGGCTGTACGTAAAGATGCGTGTCGAGATAATCCATAGAGACCTCAATGGATAAGCAAACTGGAATCGCTGCACTCATCGCCGCCGTTACGGGGCTGGTGTCTGCTGGTGCGTTCAAGTTCTATGAGTTCATCCTGAAGCAGAAACGTGAAGTGGCGAAGGAAGAGAAGGAAGACAAGGCCAGGTATAGAGACGACCTCATCAAGCGAGTCGATAAGCTTGAGGAAGAGCGCGATGACCACCTGGAGCAAATCATTGGGCTGATGACCAGCGTTTCCGCAATGAAGGTTGAGGTCGAATACCTGAAACGAGAGAATGAGATCCTCAAGCTCAAAGTCGATGCGTTAAGGTAGCCAAGCCGTGCAACTACATACGAAAGACACACTGATTCGACCAGACTGGCTAATCCTGCTGAAGACCATTGTGTGTGCCTCGCTATACTTCATGCTGGCCTGGCTCATCCTCGGATAGGAAAAGACAACTCAGTCTTGCTTCAGCCCATAGTTGTCCTTGGCCCAACCATCACCCTGAAGAGAGAAGCTCGTCGTCGAGATCATCTTCTTCATCTCCTCTGAACAAGTGCTGCATACAGGCGCAGGGTCACCGTGCTTCTGCAGCAACTCCTTCCGCTTTCCACAGCCCTCACACTCGTACTCATACAGCGGCATCTTTCCTCCAAAGGCTGGGGCGGTTGGATTCGAACCAACAACCTTCCGGGTAACAACCGGATGCGCTGCCAGTTGCGCTACACCCCATCAGGTAAACTTAAAGAGCGGCGGAACACGACAATGGCTGATGGAAATGGTGCTGAGTTCTTTGCGTCGCCGAACTTGAGTCGACCTCTAATAAACTCAATGTCACCCTTCATCACGTAGTCGTGCCAGTATGCTGTGTCCGTACGTGAAGGGATGAGACAAACAACCGTCGCACCTTGGAGGCTCTCCTCGTATGCCTTCTTAATCCAGTGTTTGATGGCCCTGCCGTACGGCGGGTTCATCCAGCATGTATATGGTGCCCATGGTTGGGATAGCCCGTCGTCAGCCTGAGTAAAGTACCTCGAGCACTTTGCGTTCTCGGGTGTGGCGCATACGTCTATGTCGAACTGCCACGTAGTATTGAGCTTGTCAAACAATGCCTGAGGCGTTGCCCACTCATTAGTCGCTGACGAAAAGTGCACTGATTGTGTCATCGCTACGCTACACCCCGTCATCAAAAACGACAATAATCGGTGTCAACTCCCCAACGTAACAACCTTCTACATTGAAGCTGAAGTACTCCTCGGCGTCTTCCTGCGAAGCAAAGTCCCGCATCAACACCTCGATGCACTTTGCGCGGTCGTAAATGGCCACAGGCTGCATGCCACAGCGATAGCCGACACCCACCAGGGCATCGTCAAAGCCGTCCCATAGAACGGCCTCAGGGTTCATCTCAGACAGCATCTCGTGAACCTCGCTCATGCCATCCACCCATGAGGAATCATGTGGCCCGGACCATGCGGCGTCTCCTGAATCAGAATCGACTTACCGTTGGCGTCGACACCACCGTACACCGGCACGTCCTGCAGCGTCGGGTCAGGCGACCAGTAAAACGCAATCACCTCATCGCCTGCCTTACCCCACCACCGTGGGACCCCGTGCGCTGTGTAGTACTCGTGCACCGAAGCATGCGCCGCAGGCACCTTCTCGTTGTCAGACCACTGACTCCAACCCTCAGGTGGCTTGATGTGACCGGCGCTATCGCGCTCAACAACGTCCTTTGCCTCAACCTCAGCAGGAGCCTCAGACACACCCGGCGCCTTCAGCGGCTCCGCCTTTACAGGACCAGAAGACACGGCCACAGGTGCCGGCGCCACCCGCCCCGTCTGACGACCCGACTCCATCGCAGAGAGGCCGCGCAGTAGCGCCATGCGCGCCACCAAGGGCCGTGTGACCTCTACACCAAACTCCCGAGCCGCAGGGCTGTCCGCCACTACGTCAATCAATCTGTCCAGACGCTCCAAGAGCTCCTTCTCCAAGTCCAGGCTGAGTGTCGCAGGCTTCGCTTTCCGTGGCATGGTCCCTCCGTATGTCGTACTGGTAATACCGGACTGTGCGAGTGTCAAGAAGACGGCTCGGTAATGGGTATACCTCTATGGTAGCCCTTTTGAGAGTTGGTTTTGGAAAAGGAAAGGGCCCCCGGCTTGGGGCCCGGAAGGCGGCTCGGCGGGGTGTACCCCCCCTCCCCGGCGGCCGGTGTCGGGTGTCACGTGCCACATCACACGGCGGGCCGGGGGTCGGGGTATCGGGTCGAACCGGTCAGATCGGATCCCATTGGCGGACACGCGCCCGCGCGCAAGGGGGACGATCGACCATGGATACGGGCAGCAGGATTGACACTGAACAGATGTTCATATCAAATAGGCGAATTCGCGCGTGCTGCATTTGATTGCATTCTGAGGGTCGCAGTATGGGTTCGACATACCGAAGCGGTACAGACCCCATAGCGGGCTCTTAAGGCCTATGTTGACTTGTCAAGTGCCAAAATAAAAGTCAACGATTCTAAGCACTTACGAGGACGGCACCCCTTGAATCGGGCCATTTCGTCACCGTAAGTAGCTGAAATCACGTGGTAGGTCTTGACGTGTCAGAGAGCTTATTTACACGCTCATTTATCTTTTTAGTTGCAAAGTGAATACCGCTGCGGTAAGCTCACCACTGAGCACTGAGGCTCACCGGGGCACGGACCCCACTGGAAACGACACAATGACAACCAAGCCTGAAGACATGATCGCCCCTGCCATCGCCGCCGCTATCACCAAAGCACCCACGGCGGCAGGGTCTAAAGACCTCAAGAAGCGAGCCACCGAGCTAACCCCAGGTGTCACCCGTGTTCAGGTAACCGTCACCCTTGACGGCCACGTGAAGCGATACGCGAACCCTACACCCCACGATCGCACCAAGGTTGTAGGCCTCGACAACGTCACCCAGTGGTTGCTGCAGCGAGTCAATGAGGCGACCTATCAGGCGCTTCTATCAGACCTACCGAACATCGCAGCGGGCAAGTTTACCGAGCGCAACGGGGACCGCATCGCCGAGGTTACTAAACCGCTAACAGTGACAACGCGCGTATCACCCACAGGCAAGGTGGAATGGACGGGACGCGTCATCGTCGAGGACCGCGAGACCGGCGCGGATACCGCCGATAGCATCACAGGCAAGGGTATGACCCTGGTCGTCAACGACAACGACTGAACACCGTGCATCGGACATCGGCCACGTGTCGGTGTCCCTTGCTCGCTATTCAGGCGAACCGGGGCAACGTCCCCATTGGAAACGACAATGCAAACCATGACACTTGAAACCCGCAAGCCCTTTGCGCCCGCTACCCTGAGCGATGCACCACGCGTCACACCTGGACCATTCCCGGAGCATGCGCGGCAAACCATGTGCCTCGTAGGTTCCACCGCAAAACATGCCAGCTATGCGGATGTCTGCGACCCCGCGAGCCCACTTGTGATGGCGCTTCCTGAGGTGACCTACCGGACTACGTCCACGGGTCGCGAGGTTGAGAGCTACGTACCGCTTTCCTACGCGGTGCAGATTGACTCCATCCGTGACACGGTGTCAGCTATCCTGGGCAGCGAGCCCGCCTATGAGGTCTATGCGCTGAACAATAGGGGTGACCTGTTGGGCGCTCATATGTTCGGCAAAATCGCGTGGGAGTCTGACATCCCAGGCACCACGATAGAAGTAGTGCTGCGGTCTTCACTGGATGGCACGATCAAGCTGCAATGGGGTACCGGGATCGGTACGTTCATCTGTGCCAACGGAATGATTCAAGCAGAGAACTTGATCAGCATTAAGCACACGAAGAACATCGAGGAGCGCTTTGCGGCGTCGCTTATCGACCCTGAGATTGGCGCCATGGCTCGCATCGAAGCGGCTCGCGAGCGTGCACAGTGGGTCGACGGACTGAAAGAAATCCCGATGTCGGACGATCTGTTTCATGCCTTCCTGGGTGTGCTACGCGGTCGCAAGATCATGGGGCGCAATGGCCGCCCGTCATCCACTCCAATGCTGACACCTCACAAGATGAGTGCAGCCATGAAGTATTGGGCGGCGTGTCACTCAGGCGAGCTACACGCGGAGCACGGGCGGCGGGATCTGTTCAGCGGGTACCAAGCGTTGACGGGTGCTGCTCACCTATCGACGGTGCGAAACTCGCTGCAGACCTTCGCGGGTATTGACTTCATGACTGAGCAAGTAGAGCAGTCAGGGGGATCGCTTGTGGGTATCCCTGCCTTCACATTCGACATCGCTGAGTACTGAGTTCAGTGCATCGGGTATCGGCCACCGTGGTCGATACCCCTTGCTCCGTGCTTAGGCGGAACCAACCAACCAAGGAAACGACAACATGAATCGCTCAACCATTCTTATACTCAGCTTTGTAGCTCTTTACCTCGCGTGTGGCATGACCCCAGCTACGCTACTGATGGCCGCTAACTATCTCATGGAACCCACCCGGTCCTGGCTGGCTGGCCTCAGCGAGGGTCAAGACCTCGCACTGTACACCGCTCAGGCTATCTGGTTTGCTGCCTCGCTGGGTATCGCCATCAAGGTGACCGGCATCAACAGAGCCGAAGCTACGGCCTAACCCCACAGGGACGGTCCACGTCGGGCCGTCCCTTGACCCACACGGTACCGCTATGGTACACTTCAGATTCACCCGAGGAAACGACATGCTACAACCCTACTTCCACCGTCACACGGTCAAGACTGACCACGACAACTACGATCTGGCACACGGCCCGTCATGGGCTCAAGTCGGACCACGCCCCGGCGCTGATAACCCACGGGGCACGGTGCTCAGCGGACCCCGCTACACGCTCAGCAGGAAGCAGACGATCAGCAACCTGGTCACTGCGGCCACCCGTATGCAGGGGCTTAGTGCGGAGCGCGCGGATCGGATCTACAATCCCGACGGCGACCCCGCAGTCACCGATCTGATCCGCCGACTGCTGACACCAGGCCTGCACATGTGCGGACTGCAGGTGGTGCGATGACTGACCCTCTCATTCTTTCATTCGTGGCGGTGGTCGTTCTGGCCGCCGTCACCCTGACCCCATTCATCGCGGACCTAATCCGCTGCATTGAGGAGGTGCCCCGTGGCTGATATCTACCGGCATGCATGTGAGGTAACAGTGGGCCCGTGGCGGGACCGCTGGGCTATCCGACTAACAGACCCGAGTGAGACCCCGATCCTGGCTTGTGACGATCGTACACAGCTAACTCAGACACTTGAGCTCGGGGGCTGGAGACCTGTGGGCGATGGCCGATGGTACAGAAATCAGACCGGCTATCGGCAAAGCACGGCGCCCGATGTGGGGACTGTGACCTAAGCCCGGCGCCCTATCCACGCTGAGAGGCGGCCCGCATGGGTCGCCTTTTTATTGTGCAAGTCAGAGCTAAGTGGCTCAATGATTCTACGAATCATGTCCGGTCCGGCGAGGGATCACCAGCTCCGGCGTGGGGGTAGAGTCCGGCGTCCGGGGAGCTCCGGAGGTGTCCGGGGTCCGGCGTCCGGAGAGAGTGCCGGGGTCCGGGCGGAGTGCCGGCGGAGGCGCGGCGACCGGCGGAGGCGCGGAGCGTGGCTTGCAATCTGATTGTGCCGGCTAACTTTTCTTGTGGATTAGGTTTGACACAGGGATACCATTGTGGTACATTCATAATGTCTGGCGGATTGACCCCAGGCGAAACGACACAAGGAAACGACATGCTTAATGAATACACTTTGTGCGCTGATTGCCAAGGCACAGCCCATGACGACGAAGGCTACACCAACGAGCAAGGGCAGACAGTTTGCCTGGGCTGCTACCATGAGGACCTTTTCTATCGTCAATATGACGAAGCAAACGAGCTGACTGACATGTCAGGAGGTGCCCGATGAACCGCAACGGATTGATCCTATGGGAGGGCCCGAGCGCTATCAATGGCGAGCCCATCGTGGTGATCGCCACGGGTCTCAAGCGCAAGAGTAAGAACGATAAGATAGGCGCGGACACGGTCCAGGTCTGGTACTTGCCGCGTGACGTTGCACCTAACGTAGCTGTGAAGACTGGTGACGATGAGGCTGTGTGCGGTGACTGCATCCATCGCCCGAGCAAGGGCGGCAGCTGCTACGTCGTGACGTACCAAGCCGCACGCGCAGTCTGGCAAGCCTACAGAGACGGTAGCTATACAAGCTGGGGTGGCAACACGCTGCCCTTCATCGGTCGCGTGGTTCGCTTCGGTGCCTGGGGTGACCCAGCATCCGTACCCGCGGGAACGCTCGCGCCTATCCGTGACGTGGCCCGACGGCACCTGGCCTACACTCACCAGTGGAAGCGTGAAAGTGCAAGTCACCTACGTAGCTGGTGCATGGCTTCGGTAGACTCAGCACCTGACTACTTGCGCGCTCGCTCTGCAGGTTGGCGCACGTTCCGTGTCCGTGACTCAGACGAAGGACTGTATGAGCGGGAGCGCATGTGCCCAGCTGCCGACGAGTCTCCCGTGTCTGCCGCTATGGACTGCGGCAAGTGCAGCGGGTGCGACGGGCTGACCCGAGGTGCCAAGCGTCCGAGCTTCGCTATCGTAGTGCACGGCGCCCGAGCTGCGCGCTTCAACAACTGACCCGCCACGGGGGCGCAAGCCCCCACCACCCCAACATGAAAGGACCTCTCATGTTTACAGTAAGACCCGCCCGACCTACTACTCGCACTCTCAGTCGACGATTCCCTGTGCGACTGAGCTCAACCACCACCGCATAGGAGCCGACATGACTTTCACCGTCATAATACGAGTACCTATAAACCAAAACGGGTGGGAGGGTACCGCCCACCTACCCGCCTTGCAAATCCACGCGGACACTCCGAGAGATGCACGCGCTAAAGTCTCAGTCATTCTTGAACACATGCCCAAGGAAACGTGGGCCGACATCACACCAGTATAGGAGCAACCATGCCAGACCAAGCACGCATGACGGACAAGGCAGACCGACTCGTATCCGGGCTCGAGAACCTGGAGGAGCGGTTGTCAGCTGCAATCGTAGACGCGGAGGCGCTACGCTCCACGCTCGAGCTCGTCGAGGAGCCGGACTGGCCGGATTATGACCCGGCTGTGTACCGGCAGCTCAGGGAGACCGTCCGGCAGCTGAGAGAGACCACGTCCGACGGCGCTATCCGGCTTGACCTCGACCGGATAGACCGCGTGCTCGCTGCAGCTGGTGATAGTTGACGGTATAGCCGGCGGGGGCTAAAGTTTCCCCGTCAGTCAGAGGCCTTCGGGCCAGCGCCTCACCTGGGATAGTCGTTTCTTCCGGGTGGGGCGCTTTACTGTCTGGAGATCCTGTCAGCTCAGCTCTTTCTTCTCACTGATAGGCTCATCTTGCGAGTCATCTACCTCTGAGTCCTTCGGCCCCTCGTCTCCGGCCATCTCACCCTTGGGTGCGCCCATCTCAGTGGCAATCTCACAGAGCCGGTCAGATATGGCGCGGATCTCCTCACCATGCTTGTCTGATCCGGCCGGGCCGGCCGGTTGAGGCTCCGGCATGTCCGGAAAGTCCGGTCCAGTACCAAAATCAGCGTATCCACCAGGTCCGGCGGCGGTTTTCTTGGCGATTACGAGGGTCACACCCTGGCCGATGGGGATTCCGGCGGTCTTATGGTCGTGCATGTCGGTCTCCGGGCCGGATCCGGCCACAGGTCGGTGGTTAGTAGCGTTGTATCGCTACTAACCTACCGATTCAGGCTGTCAAGCCGGGGTGATTAGCTTTTTGAGCCGGCAACTATGCGTGCCAGCCTCTCATCGAAGTCTAAATCGATTGACACAGCCACAGTTCCACCCTCTCCGGCCCCGGATCCCGCCGGAGTGATGCCGCATCGGTCCAGAATCACCTCCGATGCCTTGATTCTGTCCTTGTGCGGGGCTCCGATGTCCCCTGCGACGTCTACAAGGGCACTCAGAGCCGTCTCAGCAGCGGATTCGAGCCCCTCTCCCAGTACTGCCTTGCGACGCGCCTGACCTGCCTTCACGGCTGATTGCACAACAGCGTCGGTAGTCCAGGTCCACACGGTGGTAGGTCGTATTTTGAGGCGTGCAGCTACGACATTGACGGTGTACCCCGCTTCAAGTAGGCGAATCGCTGTGCCTTTCAGCTCCTCGTCACCGGCGAATCGGCTCTGGTCAGCCAGCATGGCCACGGCTTCATCCTCCCCTACTGGCACAACCACAGTTGGAACTACGTGCAGGGGCTGAGATGCAGGCGCAGTAGTCTCCTCAGTCTGCAAGTCAGTTGGTTCGTCTACTTCATCCATGACAACTCCAGTAAGTGTCTCTGCCGAAACGCAAAAGAATGTAGGTTTGACCTATGTTCTCGCCAGTTTAGCCCGAACTGAAACGACACCGAAACACATTTGTGTTTCAGCATATCCCAGGTTCAACCGACAATAATCAAACAAACATCCATCCGAAACGACATAAATCAATATACCTATTCTAATAGCACAGCCTAACTGCATATACCAGCTCGCATACCCAGTCTCTGAGGTCTCTACACATGTATGTGATCGTGTCGTTTCGGGCCTTTTTGTGTTTCACCTGGCGATAACGGGCGTTCAAGCTGAGTTCTGCCGAAACGACATTACCACTGTGGTTGCGTTTCGGCTACAACCCAGGTTCTAACTGGCATATCTCTGATATCTATTGGAGCGTCAAGAGTAGTGCTGATATTATTCTTAACAAGTTGCAGCGTCAACACTATTGACACGTCCCAACTCAGCTACAAACGACATGAAGGTTATGCAGTGTCAAGACCACCCCCTATCTTGACTCGTCAACCTTTCAGCCCTCGCGCAGGCAGGCACACCCACCCGAGCGCGCGCGCAGGCACATGCCCCGGCGCACTTCCTCTCTCGGCGTGCAAGTCAGGTCACCCCTGGCCAACACCCACTCGCACCCTGGTGATGCCACTGCCTGACCATGGCCCCCAAACTTTCTTGCCTCGTAAGTTATCGATATCATTGAAGAATGAAAATAC
>Ga0098052_1001707_pt1 | contig 13526 bp, 12 predicted proteins | sample 15_taG_FD_81591 | JGI IMG/M metagenome (GOLD analysis project Ga0098052, IMG submission 81591) | Marine viral communities from the Subarctic Pacific Ocean - 15_ETSP_OMZ_AT15312 metaG | ecosystem: Environmental > Aquatic > Marine > Oceanic | place: Pacific Ocean | collected 2015-01-18 | reverse complement strand
TAGAAGTTGATGCAGAAGATGTAGACCCTGACACATAGAAAGCCACGTCGGCACCAGTTGCTTCATTTGTTGAGGCTGCTGCCCCGCCCGATAGAATCAAGACTTGGTTGGTAGACGCATCTACCAAGAAGACATTATCCCTGGAACTAGATCCATCCACTCTAAAATCTGTATTCATATTAATGGGGTTAATATGAATCGCTGTAGCCGACACAGATTGTTGAAGGATGTTCCCGGCAATGGTCCATACTTCCCCGGCCATTTCAAAAGAAATGTTCGATGTTGTATCAGTTTTGCTATATATCTTATCGGTAACATATAGGTCGTCTGTTAGGTACAACCCACCACTGACAACCAGGTCTCCACCGAAGACGGCTGTCCCCCTAGTAGAAGTTGATGCAGAAGATGTAGACCCTGACACATAGAAAGCCACGTCGGCACCAGCTGCTTCGTTGACAGACGTCGGCGCGCCGCCAGAGAGAATTAGGACAGCATTGCTAGAGCCTATATGCAGATTAGTTCCATCTCCGTAAATTGTTTCTGTTGCCGAAGTTGTTCCATCAAATGTTATCTTCTTGTTTGTCGCTATAGCCAGAGAAGACTCGCTGGTATCAATTCGGAATATTTCTGGGTATGAATTTGTAGAGCCACCTTGGAATAAAAAGTCTCTAGTGTCCAGCGGGAATAACGCTGCATTGGTACCGTCGGATGATGTGTCCAAAGCAAATGCATTCGAACCCTCTTCTTTAAAAGTCACTCGTCCGGATGCTGCATCTAAAACAATGGGTCCTTCTGCATCTAATGTGATACCGGCATCATCATCAGAGTCACCCTCATATGTTTTGATAATAAGACCACCATTCGCATCGGCCTGCATTGTTGTCTTATTGGAGGAATCATACTTAAGATTGAGCTGATTACCTGTGCTCGTAGCGCTAAGTGTTGTGCCATCCCAGGTGAGATTACCATCACCATCAATATTGGTTGCCGACGAAAATACAGCAATTTCACCGTCGGTGCCGTTGGTCGCGCTCACCGAGCCACCTGCAAGCGACGCATTAATTGTAACCTGGCCATTTGAAGCTGAAGTTATTGTGACATTATCACCTGCTGCCAAGTAAGATGCTCCGGTTGTGAGTCTTGTCAAAGATCCTGATAGGCCATCTGTCGCTTCAATTGGGCCCTTAAATTTTGAACCGCCCGCGGTGCCTGTAAAAAATAACGTGCCAGGTGTGTTTAATGATATTGCTCTTGCGGTGACTCCACCTGAACCTGTTAGCCACAACGATCCCGCGGCGCCGTCGTCTAAATCTAGAAGATCTATGATGCCATCGCCAGTTCCCAATTTTAAGTTTGTCTTAGCAAATACTTTTACTGGTCCGACCGGATTTCTAATTAGCGCAGGCTGTCCTTCTGGCGGCTTGAGCTCCATATTACCGGTAACTTCCATGCCTCCCGCGCCCATTTTAAGGATATTTGTGCCATGGATTGCCTCAAATCCTCCGCCAATCTTTAAGGGTGACCCGCCGTAAAGTGTACCGGATATAACAACATCACCACCGAAAACTGATGCCCCCCTAACAGTTGTAGAGTCCTTGGATCCGATTGCCCCAGATACGAAGAAAGCTGTATCAGGATAGTCCCATTCGTCAGGTGACGTTGCCCCCGATTTTGTGCCTGACAGGAGAAATACTTTATCAGCGCTAAGATCTGCCCTTATAATATATTCTTCATTGTCACTGCCAAACAGTTCCATGGATGAACCATCATAACCAGCGTTCAAAATCAGCCGAGACCCATGATATATTCCAACATTAGTGTCAGCATACATCCAGAGGTAATCATCACCGTCCAAGTGCACGGCCGACCCCTGGCCTCGAATATACTGGGTCTTATCTTTATTAAAATAGTGATACTTCGAAGTTGGTGTATACAAATTACCGCTGATGACGGTATCGCCTCCGAAGACTGATGTTCCTCCGGTGGCACCCCCGACTGCGCTAGTCGATCCTGATACATAGAAACTCGTATCTGCGCCAATCCCCATCGGTGAGGTAGCAGCCCCGCCTGAAAGAATTGTGACAACCGGATTTCCAAGCTGCCTACTGCCGGTTGTTGCGAGATAATATGTGTTATGAGCATCATGGAGAACAATGCTCTGATTGCCGATGAACTCCTCAGTGGTCCCAACTGAAATTAATAGTGATCCAGAATTGGCCCTCATTACATTAGCATAGGGCCCACCGAAGATCGGATTAGTTGGACCGAACTTTTTAATTACTAGCGATGATCCCTGACTCGACCGGCTATGGCCAGCGATCAACTCCAGCTGTGTAGAACCACCGTCGCCCTCAGTAGTTCCCATTTGATTTAGCGTCAAAAAAGATCCGGACGTTGGATTCTCTCTTAACACATACATATTTCCGCTAGTGACTAAATCTCCACCAAATAAAGATAAAGTCGGACCTCCCGCATCCTTTGAATGTACCGATCCAGAAACATAAAATGCGACATCATTCCCAGTAGACTCATCGATCGATGAAGCACCGCCTCCAGATAGAATCAGGACCTGATTTGTTGATCCGCTAACTAGAAGCACATTGTCTCTTGTGTCTCCATCCACTCTAAAGTCTAGGGCGTTGTTGTAAGCATTGACATGTGTAGCTACACTAGTGATGTCTAGCTGTTGAGCAGTCGTCGCCCATAAAGAAATTAGGCTTGTGTCAAATGCTATCCGAGTGTCCAAATCCCCTATGTGTTTTATTGCGTTGGCAATATGCAGATCAGATCCAGAGATCGCCAATGATCCTGTTGTGGATATCCAACCTGCTACTATTCCTCCGCCAACTTCGAATCCTGACGAGCCGGTTGCCCAGCCCATAGAAGAAGATCCGCCCCCTCCAGTGATCGGATTTCCGTCTGCATCAGTAAGAGAGCCACTAATGACAACGTCTCCACCAAAGACTGACGTGCCCTTAACTGATGTTGCTCGTGATCCAATTGAACCTGAAACGAAGAAGTTTGTATCTGTAGCGTTCCACTCATTTGGAGAATTAGGAGAAGAGTCTGCTCCAGATAAGATAAAGAACTTTGGATCATTTCTATCGATTCTCAGCTTTGGATAGATGGAGGTGCCGGCACCTCCCTTTAAAGAAAACTCATCCATCAAGCCGTCATATAAGAATCTAAACCCATAGTTTCCAGTGCCACCAAATCCGACGTCATTGGCCGCGGGGGAGTTGACCTCCAGTAAATCAAAAGCGGCGCCCTTTGTTGTACCCACTCTAATTGAACCAGTTACGTCACCATATCCATACCCTCCGCCAATTGGAACGTAGCTATCTGAACCTGCCGGTATGATGGCACCTTCAACGTGAGTATTTCCGCTGACAACCAGGTCTCCACCAAAGACTGACGTGCCCTTAACTGATGTTGCTCGTGATCCAATTGAACCTGAAACGAAGAAGTTTGTATCCACCGCCGCTGCAGCATTGCCAATGAGGGAATCTGTGGCACCACCCGAAAGAATTAAAACCTGATCAGTTGATCCATCTGCAAAAATTGCATGGGTCTTATTCTTAGTCTCAACTCTAAAGTCAATATCGTAGTGACCTCTATTAATAAGCACAGCACCTTGAGCACCCCCCTCTGTAGTAACAGCGGATATGTGGCTCCATCCCTGAGCCATGATGTCGATCTCGTCGGTCGTCTGCATTGTCAATTTGGTCCCAACGCTCGTGGGAGAACGAATTAGAGCGGCCTCAATTCCTCCAGTATTGCCCGTATTCAGCGCGTGTATGGTGCCACTAACAGCTAGATCGCCGCCAAAGACCGAAGCACCTCTAACAGAAGTTCCCCTTGAATCGAGAGTACCTGAAACATAGAACGCTACGTCATTCCCGGCGGCATAGTCATCGTCAGTTCCATCTCCAGCTCCACCTGATAGCACGTGAACAAATCGTTGCGCACCAATTACTAGACGACGCTCAACCGCCTCAGACGGCGCCGTTGTCCAAAATTCTAAATTTGTTGGACTATTGGAGGACACCCAGGATCCTTCGGCCTCACTGATAATTTTGGAACCCACTGTGACTTCTTGATTGAGATTTGCATCAATTCCAACAAACTCAACGGTTCCCAATGTTGTGTCTGTATCGATAACTGAATCATGAGAAGTTAGTCTAAGGGTTGCACCGGTAGCAGTCGTGGTTGTGCTAGGATCCCATCCAATGTCCACCATGGATGAAGTTATGGACATCACTGAGCCCAGTCTCTCGTCGGCTATTACAGGACCCTGGAGTCGAACAGTCTGGAGGGCAGTCGAGCCAGAAATAAAGACATCACCGCCGAAGACTGAAGTCCCCCTGACAGCAGTCCCACTAGATCCGACTGTACCTGAAACATAGAAGGCAACATCAGCCCCGCCCGCTTCATGAGTGGAAGTAGCAGCACCCCCTGATAGAATCAGGACCTGGTCTGTTGATCCGGAAACCAAAAAAGCATAATGCTTTGTGTTTGATTTTACCTGAAAGTCGTTCGATCCGGCACCTCCGCCTCCAGCGGCGTTAAATACTGCCCATCCTTGTCGAACATCCAAATCGCCTTGGACTCTTAATAAATCTCCTGATTGATCCCAGCGGATGTACCTGGACGCAGTATCTCCATATGCTATAAAATCAACACCGGCACCATCTTGACCTAATAATAGCCCACCGTTCTCGGCGTAGTTAGCATCCCACCATAACCCAATAGCATCTGCAGTATCACCGTAGAATATGACATCCTGCCCAACACCAGGCGTGCTAACTGTGAGTGCTCCAGAAACAACCATGTCGCCACCGAAGACCGAAGAACCACTGACTGTGGTGCCTGCTGATCCTATTGCCCCTGAGACGTAGAAGGCTGTGTCAAGTGCGTTCCATGGGTTTGAATCCGTCTTTGCAGAATCCGACCCAGATAGAATGAAAAATTTATGATGATCTCTAGAGACTCTCAGTTTATGTTTGATAAACTTATTATTGGCAGAATCTAAGAGAAGCTCATTCTCTGTCCCCGAGTACATGAGCCGAAAACCATAGTTATAATTAGTTCCGAAACCTCCATCGAGCCCGGCGGCGTTGAGGTTCTCAATAAGCTCCAGCGCAGCCGACTGGTCCGAACCCGCCCGAATCGATGCTGTCACAGAAGTATTTGAGTTAATACCCCCGCCGATCCAGGTGTTGGGACCCTGGACTGATAAATTGCCAGAGATAAAGTGATCTGATGACGTCGTACTGTCAACTTCGGCAACCAGCTTCTCCATGTAGAGCGTTCCGGAAACGACAACGTCTCCACCGAAAAGTGATACTCCAGCGCTCCGGTCCTGTGAAGCGCCTATAGCGCCTGACACGAATAGAAAGACATCACTCCCAACATCATCAAGCATGTTTGACTGATAACCGCCAGCAAAATTAGACGCATCAGATGCACTATATATTAAAAGGCCTGGCTTATTTGTTTCTGTACCAGATACTATTATCTTTGCTATTCTTATCTGGTTAGCTTTAAAATCCTTAGGCATATTATTCCTCGAGTTTCTCTAAACTTCTATGATTAAGATCACGTTCTTAAGATGGCGGATATCATAAAATAGTGTCCATCTACGGTCCCATAATTTTCACTTCCTGGAGAAGAAACGATCATCGATAGTGTCAAATTGCGACCCGCGGCAGCCTGATCAGCCATATAGACATTATATCCACCCTGTGAAGTGCCTGCTTCTCGCAAGGTGACAAATGCTCCACCTTGCCCGGTTGTCCTATTTGTGGTCTCTTCTATTACAGTCACAGCTCCGCTACTTCCCGTTATCGGCAAAGAGAAGCTACTGTATACCAATTCAAATTCGTGAAGCCTCATGATAGTGCCCTTAGCACAACTACATCAACTTTTCCTGTAAATGGAGCGCTGGCTTCTACTGTGACTTTTGAAAGATCTGACGCTGCGTCGTTTATGTAAAGACCTACGTTTGCAGAGTCTGACGCTGTAGTATCTCTTGGGCTTATTAGTACTCTAAAATTTGAGTCAACAAAAGGCAGCTCATAATATACTTCCTCTCGCGATGAACCATTAAAATCTATGGTCAAAAGCTCTACAATTAAATCATTAGACCCTATATACGTCATTCTTTTTCTGTGTCGTATAAAGGGATACTTTTTAGCTAGACGATTCCTATCAATTGATCTCGCTGAAATCTTGGCCATCATACACCTCCGACTCTAATTATGCATGAATTAGAGGACCTTACTAGCATACGTAGCCAATTCTGATCTTTCTCCTCGAGATAGGTGAATATGTGTTGTTAAATTGCTTTCTCTAGTTCTATCAATTACCACTGACAGTCCGTTAGACCTCTTATCAATATAGGGTGTGTCTATCTGGTCTGTGTCTCCCATTAAGACTATTTTTGAGCCTTCTCCTATTCTGGTAATAATAGTTTTTAGTTCGTGAATTGTGGCATTTTGAGCCTCATCCACAATGATGTAAGCATTGTTAAAAGTTCTACCTCTGATATAAGATAGTGGTGCTATCTCTATTTCGCCCTTATCTAAAAGGGACTCAAAGTATGTCCTATCTTTAAAGTGATGCCTGAAATTATCCAGCAATGGCGAAATCCACGGAGCCATTTTGTCATTGACATCCCCTGGAAGAAATCCAATGTCTCTCCCCACAGGCTCTATATTTCTTGTTACGACTATTCGTTCATATTTTCCAGACATCATTTCTTCTAATCCTGCCATCAAAGTTATGAATGTCTTTCCTGAGCCTGCTAATCCTGTAAGACATATAAGTGGCAAATCAGATTCTGTCAACGCATGTAGTGCAAATTTTTGCTCTTTATTTCGAGGCTTAACATCTGTCGTGTCATTTTTTTTAAATTCGGGAAGTATTTTTAGAGATCCATGATTGTAGACACACAGTGCAGATTTACCTGGATTATTTCCCATTACAACATGGTAAGAATTTTCGTCCAAGTCAGGGTCATCTATTGGTACTTCAACTTTATCGTATAGCTTGTCGATATTAAGATCAGATACTGCTAAATTCTTTCTTTTTTCTTCAAAATCTAAAACATTGGGATCAACATGATCTTTATAGTAATCTTCAGCGTCAATTCCCAGGGCATCACACTTAACCCTCATATTGATGTCTTTGGTAATGACTTTGACAGCAAGCTCTTCATCTTTTTTAATTTGAAGAGCTGTGTAAATAATTTTATTATCGCCCTTTTCTGGGTTCAAAAGAGAAATATCAGGCTCAGCAATAGTCACTCTAATAGTTTGGTTTTCTTCTTCTATTAAGACACCCTTGTCTAGCCTACCTTTCTGTCTCAAAAAATCTAAAAATCTATTTACATATCGAGCAGACTCTCCTAAAAGACCTGGACGATCCTTGAATCTATCCAGCTCGTCTAATACTGTAATGGGAATTATTACATTATTCCCGGGAAAAGAATGAATTGATTCTTTATCATACAAAAGAACCGACGTGTCTAAAACCAAATTTTTTCTCTTATTCATTTTATAAATTTGACTTCCTTTTCATAAATTGATCTTGGGCTATAAAAATGACAAAAAAAGATGACTACATATGTGCTAAAAATATAAAAAAATCTGGGGTACCTTGTAAAATTTTTGAGTGTCGGCACAATTTAAAGAGCGAAAAGAATTTAAATTGTGCCGTGCTGGCTGCAGAAGCAGGTCCGATGACACTTCAGGAAATAGGTAATTTTTACAAGATCTCAAGGATGAGAGTCTGTCAAATAGAAAAGACAATCTTAAAGAAATTAAAGAGTCAAAAAACCGCTTTGACTGATTTTGATCCTTCATCCTGACAAGAGGCATATTGCTATTAAGCCTGGAACATTTTCTTTTATATACACACCTGAAAAGAGTGTATTTGTCCTTCCCCCAACATAAGAAAATGCGGCTTCTAAATTTTTGGAAACTCTAGGGTCAGACGCCATAATTGATGTCGCGACCAAAAGTAGCGCACCAGCCTTGGTTCTAGGATTGGGCCCTGGGCATGGGGAGGCAGAAATGCAGCCTGATAAGACCGCGGCCCCTAAATCTCTCCTGCTTGTGTCTCTCACAACTGTGCTTCCAATTATCATTCGACCCGGTGTTCCTAGGCATTTTTCTAGATCCTTGGAGTCAAATGTTTGAATATCTGAGTGTGTTGCAGCTAGTTTAAATACCTGTGATAATAATTTTGCAAAGTTTTTATTTGCAACAGGGTATAGATTGAGCATGCCAACTTTATTTCTTAGCAGCTGCAATTGCCTTTCATTGTCTATGACGATATGAGGATGATCTGATACATCGCTTAAAAGCGTCTCATAATTATTTTTAATTGTGACATTTAGAAGTTCTTGTGCGCTCGGCTTTGAGATAACATAAACAACACACCCAGAAGCTCCCACTGATTTTAGATGTCTTGCCATGCTTTCGTGCAAAACAGAACACGCACTACCTGTCCCTCCGCCTCCGCCAGCCAGAACAAAAATCCAATCAGGTGATCCCAATCGGGCCCGAATTGCATCTTCGACACTGGTGCTACTTTCACTTAGAATTTTTTTACCCAAATCAACATCTTTTCCGACACCGTCTGCTCCATGAATTAGTAAAAAATTATTAGGATCAACACCGTCAGGCTGATCTTTTAGTGTTGTTTTTATCAATAGCGATCGCGATATCCCGATATCAATAAAGGCTTTTGCCAGTTTTCCGCCACCCCCACCGACACCAATAAATGCGCAATCAATTGCAGACTGAACAGAATTCTCAGGCAAAAGTTCTTCATCGTCCGGTTGAACCTCTTCAGCATACGCGTCTACAAAGTCAAATTCGTTGTCGTCATTAATGTAAACATCATCTTTTTCTTCATCGACATCGATCATTTCTATTTCCTCTTGTTTGTTCTTATCAATGTTTGATTTTTTTCTCAAGCTCTTGTTCGACTTTTCCATCATACTATTTACAGAACTTGGCATCGTATGATATAAATATCATGGTCGATTATCTTGTTGTAAGAAGATAAAAAGGCACTGTGCAGTCACACAGTGCCTTTTAAATTTGGCTTAATGTTATGGTGGACCCGGCGGGAGTTGAACCCGCGTCCGAAGAAAATCTAATATCAAGTCATTCACAAGTTTATCCAGCTTCTCTAAACTGGCAAAGTAGCCACAGAAAAACCCATCTTCTATGTGGCCTCGAAGATCCACTCATCTCTATAATCGAAATTCTATCGATACTAATAAGGAAACCCATTGTCGATCTTGTTTATTTCGGTGGGATCAACCACTTATTCGGATTGGATAACAAGGTTACCGAAAACCCCGCGACTAAGCAGCTAGTGCGTAATCGTACTCAACATTATCGTTGGCAATTATAGTTTGTAACACTGTCAATCCATGTGTCACCGTTGGATACTTGCACTTTCAATCTTCATTACCGCGTCGAAACCAGTTCGAGCCCATATTATTTTTTAGCTTTTTCTTCAGAAATGGTTTCCTTTACAAGGACTGAGGCCTTGGTTTTTAAAAGTCTTAGCCCCCGACGTGCTCTAACTCCCGCGGAAGCATTCCCATTTGCGTTTTTAATAACATCCAGGTCCAGCGACTCTACTAAAACCTTAATCTCATTCCATTGGTCTAAAATATTTGACATTTTTTTCTCCTTATTACACTTTTATCTTGGGTTTTATGCCATCAGATTCGGTAAAATTTTCATCTACTAGAGATAGTATTTTTACCATGGTATCTCTATCTTCTAATTCTAAAGAAAGAAATTTAATAATTTTTTTGATTTGAAACTCACTGACTCCAAAATCAATTATTTCTTTTACTATCTCACGTGACTTAATCGTGCCTAAGACATCTCTTTTATCTTTCACGACTTTTCTTCTTGCTCTTAGCCTTCTTAGGTTTATGATTTTTGACTTTCTCAGCGGCAATTAACTTGGTGAGACGAGCGCGCTCTCTGATAGCACCTTTACCTTTGCCAAATATTTCGTCTAGGCGTTCAATTTGCTGTTGAGAGCTTCGTTTCGCTCGCTCTTCAGCTAATGCCTCGGCGCGCTGCCGACGTCTAGCTCTTGCCGCTGATCCTTTCACAGGCCCTCCTACTTCTTATTTGTCTCATATTGTTTCTCTGTGTGTATAAGATTCTATTTTAAATTTTTCTTTGCTTAAAAATCTTAAGATTTTTCCCTGTGTGTGATCATCCAATTCTTCTCGTGTCAGCACCATACTAGCATGCCACTGTCCGTTATCAATGACATATTGCGCCATCTCAAAATCAGGAAGGTCTTTTTTGTAGTGAATTAATAAATCATAAAGATCTGTGGGAAGCGAAAATTTAAAATCTTGAATTGAGAGCTGAGATTTCACTTCATCTCTGCCTACTAATATTTCTGACTTACATATGTCATAAATTTTATGAGCAGCACCGCAATTATTACACTCGGCATATTTTACTATCACTGTATCACTATCATCTATCACAGAGAAAACAGAAAATTTATGAAAAACAGAATTTTCTTGATGTCTATATTGCGGTAATATACAGTGACACTGTATTAAATGCTTAAAGCCTTTCAAAGTTTCATCAGTATCATCTAGGATAGTTTTTTGATAGTTCTATCGATTAGACTGTTTGTTTGTTGAAGCAGAGTGTTATCAACATGCTGAATTACTGCTCTTAGGAGCTTTTCATCAACTTTCTTAGATAAATTACCCATTAGAGCAGATCCTATCTGTGATTTTAACACTTCTCGTGTATCAATAATGTCGCGACAGACTTCTTTTTGGAGGTCTCCCACATTAAACTGTTTGTTTACTTTTCCTTCAGCCATAGAATTATTCTCCTTGAGGTAAGCGTATCTTTAAATGATCACTAGTAAATATAATTATTCTTCTTGAGCGATGATGCAGCCCAAATTTTTAAGTATGCTATGAAGGCCTTCTGAAGTTTTTTTAGCTGACGTGTAGGCTTTTACACTGCAGATTGGGTTTTTATTTTCATCTAATACTATTCCAAATTTAGCAATTTCTAAAATAGACAGTATTCCAGATTTGACCCTATCTTCTATGAGGCCGGCCTGTTTATGAAAATGTTTAGGAATTTCTACGATGACATGTCGGTCAACACCGTCAGCACCTACGATAGAAATTTTATTCGGATAGAACATCAGACTATAGTCCTTTTCTAAATCTTCTAGGCACAAAGAGCTAATATAGTAAGCATTTTCATGATCTATAGAAAAAATCGATTCTGCCTTTATGGTATCTATAAGTTTAGATGTTTCTTCAACTTCAAAAGGTATAACTTGTAATTTGCCAGAAGCAAAATTATGATAAAGCGTGCTTACCACATCTGGTAAAAATTTTCTTGCCATAAGAAGAATGGGTACTTCTTCTTTTTGTGATTCCTGCAGCAGCCTATCAATTTCTGAAATTCTTTCGATTACACCGTCTATAAAAACGATCCTAAAGCCCTTTTTTACGCCAGGCCTAAGTTTAAAAATAGGCGGAATTGCCCCCTTCACATTTAGTACACAAGAAGATGAAATAGAAAATTTGTGTCTTCTATCACTTAGTAAAAATTCTATAGAAGGGCACAGGCAAGAATTTTCCATAATTTTGCATACAATCTCATAAGACATCCCTAAGCCCATTAATCTTCTTAGTACACACTTAGCATCTTCAATAGATGCTCGTCCCTGGAAAGAAGTTTTAAGTAGAGTTCTTCCACTTAAAATATCCAAAAAGATAGCTCCAGACATAGGAGATTTTTTCTCTGTTGATAGGATTGAGTTAACCATGATGTTTCGTATGGCCAAGTCAAAAGAATCATTCTGTGGCCACTCTGCAGCCACTCTCAGTATATCTGATCGGACGGCCCGTATCGGCCTTCCCCCATAGAAAAAAGTTAGTCGTCCCTCTGATAGCTTGTCACTCAAAATTAAAAAGTCACTAAAGACTTGCTTGCATATTTTTTCAATGCCGTGTGCGCTTGTTTTTAATTCGGAGAAATTTTTACTTTTTCGAATTGGAGATCTCTGTGAGGAGGTTAGATAGCGTTTCATACTTGTCTAAATTTTCTGATTTATCTTTGTCTTCAATTTGTTTTGATAAAAAGCTAAAATTTGCCGAGTATCTACACAAAGCGCCTATAATTCCTAGGGCTAAGCAAGAAAATCCTATGGCAGAATGATCTATTGATATGAGGTAGACACCTGCTGCTGTCAAAACCTCTGACTGTCCTATTAATGAGTAAATCAACTATCCCTCCAGAGATTGTTAGAAGCGTAGGCCAAAATCTCTTCAGCACTGTCTTCATTATAACCATAGTCATCAATCATTGTTTGTACCATCTCACCATACTTTTTTTGCTGCTCGTCGTCTCTCGTTTTAGATTTTGTAACAATTCTGGCCATGTCTTTGACAGATGTTATCAAATATGACTCAATAGCTTCTTTTAGTGGCTCATAACTTTTATAATTTACTTTTGAACCCCTTCTCATTTGAGCGAACATGTAAGCTGTCACATCACTTCTAAAACCTTCTTTCGCCGAGCCCGTGATGCCTATCTGTTCTTCAATTGAGCTCATAAATTTCTCATCTGGTTCTCTTTCTTCTTTGGTGACTCTATCTTTTATGTTTTGTCTAGTTGTATAAGACTCAGCATTGTCTAGGTAAGAATCAAAAAGAGACTGTGCCTGCTCTTCATATGCACTAACGAAAGCTTTGGCCACTTCATTCTCGAGAATTCTAAGGTATTCTTCTCTTACTGTCTGTTGAATTATCTCTAAGCAGCTCGATTTAAAATCCGCATCGATGATCTGTTCTTTGATCATGCAGGTAAGCGATTCTATTACACTCACGGGAGTTATCATCCCCTTTTCCGAATCAGTTAGTGCAGAGTCCAAAGCTTTTGTGATGAATCGAGTAGATATTCCTTTCATTCCCTCTCTAGGTGCTTCCTCTTTTAAGTCTTTGATGTTTACTCTTTTGACCCTTCCCTTTTCTATAACTTCTTCTCCGTTATAGATTTTCATTTTTGTAAGAAGGTCACATTTTCCCGAGTCTTTTAATCTGCTCATTATGGAAAACATGGCAGTCACTCTAAGCGTGTGAGGTGCAATATGACAATCAAAGTCTGATAGGGCTAACATTTTTTCATATATTTTAATTTCTTGATTTAGTTCGAGACAGTACGGCACATCTATTTTTACGACTCTATCTAAGATAGCTTCATTTGTGTGCTCGCTTTGAAATCGGTTCCATTCAGCCTCATTGCAGTGCGCAACAATTACACCATCGAAATGAATCATGTCACTCTTTCCCGGAGAAGGCACTCTTTTTTCTTGGGTGGCAGTTATTATTGTATGCAGAAATTCGATTTCATTTTTAAAAATTTCTACTAGCTCAACAATACCCCTATTTCCTACATTAAATGCACCATTTAATGAAAGCACCCTAGGATCAT